>Ga0247841_10007960_pt1 | contig 15475 bp, 14 predicted proteins | sample LaCruzMarch2015__2_FD_192410 | JGI IMG/M metagenome (GOLD analysis project Ga0247841, IMG submission 192410) | Freshwater microbial communities from meromictic Lake La Cruz, Castile-La Mancha, Spain - LaCruzMarch2015_18m | ecosystem: Environmental > Aquatic > Freshwater > Lake | place: Spain...
CCAGTGTTAATGTACACTTTATACGGCATACGGCATACGGCATACGGCATACGGCATACGGCATACGGCATACGGCATACGGCATACGGCATACGGCATACGGCATACGGCATCCAATGGCGTTCTTAAATTAAAGAATTGTCATAAAACAAATTTGACGATAAAGCATGGTACTTCCCATGTTTAATTTTCAATTTGAGCAATCGACATCTAGTAATCCTACTGCTTTAGATCTAGAGATACATTCTCTTAATCAACCAGATATTATAGAAAAGCAAGTAGTAAAAAACGAAGACGATAGTTTACTTAATATCCAAACATTGGATGTTAAGAATGCTTTCCCGTTAATTTCTATTTCTTCTGGTTATTGCTTACAACAAGAGCCAACAGAGCCAACAGAGCCAACAGAGCCAACAGAGCCAACAGAGCCAACAGAGCCAACAGAGCCAACAGAGCCAACAGAGCCAACAGAGCCAATTTACAGTAAACATAATATTATTAAAAGTATACTAGTATTAATTGTTTCTTTTTTTGTTACTGAAGCAGGAGACATTCTATTATTTTTACTTAATAAATATAATTATTTATCAGGGGGCGCTGTTGAAGATGTAATTGGGGATATTGTTGGAAACCTATTTGCTAGCATAATAATAACGGGCACCTACATTTTATACAAAAACAAAAAAGATAAATTTGAGAAACATATATTAGTAACGAATAATCAACTACATCAAGAACAACTAAAAAACGAACGATTACTTAAAAACCAATTACGTGAAAAAACTTTATTTATTCATCAAAAAACAGAAATATATTCCCATGTTTCGCATGAAATTCGCAATCCTTTGCAAGGACTTTTATTTGAATTAGATACACTAAAAAGTGCCAATTTAACTCCAGAACAAAAAGAAGCACTTAATACTGTTACTATATGTAGTAAGCAAATTGAGAATGTTGTTAATGATATACTAAGGCTTCACAAATTAGAGACAACAGAAGATATTAACTTATTGACGCAAATATTTAATTTAACAGAACTTGTTAATGCTGTTTTCAGCCCGATTAAGGCGCGCGCCAAAAATAAACAATTAAAGTTGATTTGTAAAGCTAATCTTGACTTTAATTCGGCTTTTAGTGGAGATTTTAAAACGCTAACGGAAGTGTTAACTAATTTCCTTACTAACGCTGTTAAATTTACCCAAACTGGCTTCATAAAACTACTTATAAGAAAGGAACAAGAAATATCACCAGATATAATGCAGCTCCATTTTACTGTACAAGATTCTGGAATGGGAATGAGTTCTGAGCAATTAAAGCGTATTTTTAAACCCTATTGTCAAGCAGAAACAACCATTGAAGAAAATTTTGGCGGCACGGGGCTTGGTCTTAGCATTGTTCATATATTAATTAAAAAACTTAACAAATATAATGATATTAAAAATTCCATAGGAGTATTAAGCTCTCTAGAACAAGGGTCGATTTTCTGGTTTAGAGTGCGTCTAAAAAAACCCGCCGAAAATTTAGGTTACCATCAGGTAGAAAATTTAACAAATTTAGATTGCCAGACTTCATTTTTAAACTGCTTCAGTGGACAAGATTTGAGTATATTAGTTGTTGAAGACGGAAATATTAACCAAAAAATAATGAATAAAACTCTTACTAGTTTTGGATGTAAAGTTACTATAGCTAATAATGGTCTAGATGCTATTGATATAATTAAAGCTACAATTGTATCCTATGATCTTATTTTTATGGATATAGAAATGCCAATAATGAATGGTATAGATGCTACTATTGAGCTAAAAACTAAGTTGAAGGTGAAAACGCCTATTGTTGCCTGCACTGGTAATGGTTTACAAGAGAATATAAATAAATTTTTATCAATTGGCATGGATGACGTAATTGTTAAACCTATTACTCCGCAATGTTTATTTATAGTATTAAATAAAATTTTTAGTAGTAGAAAATGCTTTAGAGAAAGCTCACAACAAGCATCTTCTTCCTCAACATTTAACCCCCGCACTGAATTGCCAGGAAAAATGAGGAAATCTTCTTTGTTTTTTCATAAATTGTCTTTTTCTGGAATACCTAATTCATCTTCTTCTAATGAAACATTATTGCACAACGAAGAACATACCCAAACACCTTCAAGTAAATCGCCCAAACTCTCTTCAAGCTGTACAAAATTGGACTTTTTAACATAGAATTTCAGGTAGCTTAACTTGTAAGCATAATACAATGGTTACCATGCTACCATAATGTTTTTTGCTCTATTTTAAACGACCGTTTTTAATAATAAAATTTGTTACAAAAATTTTTACGTGTTTAATGGGTATGTTTCCTTATCTCGATGGTTGAGCAAGAGAACAATATTACCAAAATAAGCAATCTTTATAACTCCCCTGTATGATAGAGGTATATTGTGTTTTTGATCTTAAATAGCCTTCTCTTAAACGAGGGTTTGTAATAACAAAATTGGCCATTACAAATTTTAACGAGTTTATTGAGTCGGCTCTTTCTTAAAAACCATTCTTGATATTGTTTTCTTAATGCCTTATGCTAAGATGAGTTTTGAGAATAATTGTCAAAACTTAATGATTACATTCATGTTTGTCATCTAAGTTTTTAATTTCCATTTTAGAAAGACCAGTAATTTTTGAAATCTCACTACAACACATACCGGCTTGCAACATTTTAAAAGCAGCTAATTTTATGCCTTCCTGTATACCTTGTTGCTTTCCTTCTTGTATACCCTGTTGTTTGCCTTCTTGTATGCCTTTTTGGAAACCTTCACTAACCCATTGTTCTGCCATAGTAGACATAACACTATTCTCCTTAACTAAAGGTATTTCATCTAATACTTCTTTAAATTTTACTTTATCACTAATCTCAGCTTTTTTCATTATATAATATAGCGTGTTATCTAAATAAACCAGCAAATGATCACGATCAGTTTCGGTTGCAATTTTTAAAATTAACTCTTTTAGTTGTTTTGTTAAAAGCAAAAAATCTCTGTCGTATATGTGCTTTTGAACTAATTCTAACAACCCCGCTAATTTATGAGTTTTAATTTCCTCATCAGAGAATTTATTAGTATCAATTAAGCGCAATGGGCGAAGAAAAAACTCCCTAGCTAAATCCTTATTAACAAACAAATCAAAAAAATCTGTTGGTTCAGGATAGGGTGTTTTCGTGCCATGATAATATAATAGCGGAAATACTAATGGTAAATGTTTGCATTTTGGATTTTGTTTTAAATGATTATCAATAATAGCTAATTGGTATTTAATAAATCTAAAAGCCATAAAATGCTTTGCAGTAGATTGATGTTCCAATGCCAGATAGATATATCCTTGCTGTCCATCTTCTACTTTTACTCTATAAACGATATCATCTATTGATTCTCTTAAGTCTTCTTCAATGTAACTTTCTTTACAAATTTCCAAACTATTTAAATCTATTTTAGCTAGTATATTACGTGGTAAGTGTACTTCAAAAAAATCTCTGGCAATTTGTATATCAGACAAACTTTGTCTAAAAAATCGATCATGAGGGTTAGATATTTTATGCATTTAATAATACCCTATTTAAATTCTTAAATTCAGAAATAATTATAATAAAAATTTTTTCTTTATTGCTATAGATCTTAGCTATTTTTTATATCTGTTATATCTTAACCCGTTGTATGTATATTACAATTTATTTTTCTCTATGGTTTATCGTAAGTATTATAGATATCTAATAAAACAAAGGAAGGCAACATTAACTACTATATAATTGCATGGCTATCTGATGCTGGGATCCAACGATACAAAGTTGGAATAGATATGCCAAGATTACGAGCTATATCTTTTGGTAATGAACCAGAAGCAAGTAATTTTTTTGCAGATTCTATTTTACTAGTAGTCATCTTACGTTTTCGTCCACCGATTCTTCCTTGTACTTTAGCAGCAGCTAAACCAGCTTTTGTTCGTTCAGCAATTAGTTCTCTTTCCATTTGAGCAAGACTGGCCATCATATGAAAAAAGAAGCGGCCAGATGGGGTGGCTGTATCTACGTTATCTGTAAGGCTTTTAAAATGAATATTCTTTTGTTGAAGTTTACTGGTTAATTCAATAAGTCCTTTAACAGATCTACCTAGCCTATCTAGCTTCCAAACAATTAGAATATCGCCCTCACGTAGTATATCTAAAGCTTGTTGTAGTCCTGGTCGATTATTATTTCTCGCACCAGATATTTTATCTTGATAAATTTTTTCACAACCAAGATTATTTAAAGCTGAAAGTTGAAGCTCCAAATTTTGATCTTGAGTAGATACACGTGCGTAACCGATTAACATAACTATCCTCTATCTTGCTTTGTAATTATTCTCAAAACTCATCTTAGCATAAGGCATTAAGAAAACAATATCAAGAATGGTTTTTAAGAAAGAGCCGACTCAATAAACTCGTTAAAATTTGTAATGGCCAATTTTGTTATTACAAACCCTCGTTTAAGAGAAGGCTATTTAAGATCAAAAACACAATATACCTCTATCATACAGGGGAGTTATAAAGATTGCTTATTTTGGTAATATTGTTCTCTTGCTCAACCATCGAGATAAGGAAACATACCCATTAAACACGTAAAAATTTTTGTAACAAATTTTATTATTAAAAACGGTCGTTTGTGAGAGACTAAAAAATATGGTTATACTAGATTTTTAATCGTTGTGTTATATTTACGTATAAATCTGCCTATAACCTTATTGTGGGAATTACATTTTTACAACATATATACAATCCGAGCAGTTACTTTACCAAAAGAGAAGGTAGTGCATATTCTAATTAAATCGATCATCTATAATGTTTATGTAACAACGCTTAGTAAGAGGGAGGAAGATCTATTGACACTCCATAATTGTTAAAGCTGGTTATATAAAACGTTTAATGTATTTCGGCCCGAATACAAGTTGGTTTCTTGAATAATGTTTAGGTTTCTATTTGTGCGATTTAACTAAATTTACTGATTCTACTATTGATTTAACAAGCTTATATACTTTTGTATTAGCATATGTAAGGTCATAATTAAAATTAACAAGCTCTTCTTTCTCTTTTTTTTCTGCCCTTTCAATAGCTTTATTTATCATTTCTTTAGATATATTATCCATATCCGCTTTATTCTTATCATAACCATATTTTTTTAATTTAATTGAACATTCATTAGACGTTTGAATTTTGTTACCATCTTCATAATGCAATAAAATCCAATATTCAAAATTTGGACTACTAACAGCCACATGATGATTATCTTTTTCCCAGTTATTTAAAGCTTCCATTTGTTCTTGAGGCCATGAGTCAGTATCTACTACAATCCATGCTTCATCACCTTTTTTCAATTTTATCTCGTTAATTTTGTCGTTTAACAATTTTAATAGATGTTTTGGAGCGCTTTTTTTACGGTTGTTTACAATATTAATGTTAGCACCAAATTGTTTTTTGACATGATCAAAATAGAATTTTTCAGTCAAACCTTCAGCTATAATCAAAAAAAGTTTTTTATATTTTCTATGAGGGTTTCGTCTAAAAAAAAATTTTTTACTACAAGGCATGGTTAATTTATGTTTTGATTTTTATTGTTTTCATTTTCATCAAAACATGTATCGTGTGGTATGTTTGGAATTCCCCCAAATCTATTTTCTAAATAACTTTTTTTTATGTCTTTATCGTAACGTATATCTTTAAATTCACTTAATGAAAAAAGTTTTGAGATATTATTATTACTATTTCTTTCAGTTATCCATATTTCATCGCGACGTAATAAAGCCTGTTCCATGTAAAATATATTATGAGTAGTAAATATTAATTGAGAGCGTTTAGTGCCTGAATAATTATATAGATAAATTTCTAATAATTTTTTCATCAGTATTGGATGTAAATGTTTATCAATTTCATCGATTATAAAAGTTTTATTTGAATCATGCTTAGATATTTCAAAAAATATTGGCAGCAAATCCATTAGTCTGATTGTTCCATCGGACTCTTGATCCATATTCATTGGCACATCTTCACCATTTATATTTTTATGTGCCGCAACAAGTTTTTTTGTCACTAAATTCCCATTTTCTATAATAAAGAAAGATTGCTTTTCATTACTATTTCTTAAGGAATTTCCTAAAAACCTTGCTAATTGTTTGGGTGGGGTGCCGAAGTGTTTTTTTTCAAAGTACAGACGAGAAATCCCCGTATCTAACTGAGATAACCATTTATTCATTAGACAACAAGAATCTTGTGTTTCTACAAGCTGTTCAATCAAATTAGATCTTGAATTAAAGGAGATTAGTTGGAGCGACTCTTTAAACCAATTATATACTGGTCTAAATTCTTCAATATTTTGATAAATAGAATTGGTAAGAAATAACTGATTATCTCTAGTATTTTCAAATGCAAAATTCATGCGATTAATCCCAGTCTTAAAAAGAGAAGTTGGAGCAGTTGGAAAATTTGGTTTTCCTTCTTTACGATGGTATAGAATTTTCTTGCTTGTCTTATTAACTAGCGATAATTTTTCTTCTAATATTTTTTCTTTTGTTGCAGAAAAACTAAATTCATAAATTTGTTCTTTTACTAATATGCTTATAGAAAAAACTGTCGCACTACCTTTTGATTCAGGATCTAGTAAAAAAGGATCAATTGGTATGTGTGCATCTATATCTAGCTTTGCTCCATTAATTACTAAATTTCTAAGAAACGCAAAAGCTTTAAAAAAACTTGTTTTACCAGAAGCGTTCCCTCCATATATAGCCACTATAGGTAGAATTTTTATTCCATGCTTTTTTAAAATTGATAAACGTTCTCTATGTTGGCGTTCTAGTGTTGATACCATAGTAAAATCAATCCTATCTCGGAAAGACATCCAATTTTCCACTGAAAAATGAACAAGCACGAGACCTCCTTTCTGAAGAGAAAAATTCTCATTCATATTGTTTAAACATACAAAACAACAATATAAATGTCAAAAATTAAGAGAAAAAACCTCTTAAACGTTGACGTCTATTCTCGTATAATGTCCGTTAACACTTGAAACCCAAAGTATATTTAGACCTATTTGGATCCAAAAGTACGGTTCGCGTAACCAGCCAACCTTTGTGTCACAAACGAACCTTTTTGATAAAACTCTTGCATTAATTAATATTAAAAAAATGGAGCTATACTAAAATCTTGATCTAAAAAATGAGATGATAACATAACTCCTAAAATTACATTACTAGCCTTATTCAACCTCGACAAGCTCAATCAAAGCACTTAACACACCAGAAATACCGACCAACCTGTTTAGATAAGATTTAGAATTATCAGCAATTTCTTTAATAGTTACCATGATTTTTTTATGAGTGCTTAATTGATCTTTCAATGATTCCGGTTCTCTAACAATGCGTTTAACGGCATCTTCAAAGAATATATTGGTAGCAATGATGGTCGACAGCCAATAATTAGTATCGCTGTTGAATTTAGCGACACCTTCAAGGTGAGTTGTAAGTAGTGAAAAATAGCCGATAAGTATGCTATTATTATTTTGCATTTTAGCCTCCAATGTAGGTTAAGATGAAGTGCCACGGTAAATGTTTCTAGCATTTATCGTGGTGCGCTTTTTTTGCGCTCCGATTGCAACAATAACAATTTGTTTTGAGCTGGTCAACAATTTTTTACATTAATTTCATATTTAAACATTGGTATTAACAGGTGTTTTAATAGTTACGACTTTTTTAACAGCATTAATTCTTGTTCAACTAATTAATGGAAGTGCTATGAATTGTTTAAAATACGCTACCTGCAAGAGTAACAATTAGGCAAAAATAGTCAACAATCAATCAACGTTTTAGCAATTAGTATTTACCAAAATAAATATTTTTGACTAACAGATGTTTTGGAAAATAACAAATTTTTTTGACTTCATCTTGCTATTGAGCACACCACAAAACTCACGTTCAATCTAAAATTTTCAATTAATGATCCGCCCAAAATTAAAAAACAAATTCTACAACCTAACCAAAGACTTTCTTGCTTTACAAAAACATCGGTCAGCAAAATACATTCCAACAACACCTAAGCAAACAAAAAATCTGGCGAAGCCCACCTAGCTCATGCGGCAGGAACTGCTAAATGCGCACTTATGCGCACCTTGCGCTTTATGCCTACGGCGTTTAGTTAATCTAAAATTTATTGTTGCTCCAAATGTGGTAAGCAGCCAGTAACCGCAAGAGTTTTATATTGTTAGCTTTTCTATAATTTGTCTTCTAACTTGACGCGTTGCGTAGCAACGTATAAGTGCGCATTCGCTCCTTTTGTCGCTTATGGTATTGGTAGATTTTGGAAGAAAAATAATTCAATTTGAGTGTCCAAACTTATCGAAACTAAAATAAAATACCGTAATAAATTTTTTCTTACTTTAGGTAAAGTTTCGATCAGTAAATTATCAATTAGCATTACCCAACTGAATAAAACATCCGGCATAGCCGACCTGGTTCACGCGAGCCAAAGGCTAAGGGCGCACTTACGCAAACATTTGCTTTATGCCTTCGGCTGTAGGTAATCTATAAACTATCTTGGCATTGATTAACTTCTGAAAATTTTTAAATTACCAAAGTCAGAAATTATTTTTGTTGTTGACTTTGCAGTGTTTTTGGGTGAACTATGGTTTATTAAAATTTTTGGAAGTTAATTTTTTTAATTTTCAATAATTTCAATTACAAGATTACAACAAAATTTTAATATTTAGTTAGACGGGTTGCTGGCCGGCTGATTGAACATATTTTTGCTTTGATTTAGTTGCCAGGGTAAAAGTGCCAAAATAAAGCTGCGCTGAAGCACCAAAACTTGACGATAGAGGCTGGTTTGTGTTGACGGTAGCATTACCCTGCGCGGTTACAGCAAGCACGCCAAAAAAGCGTTTTAAAGTGACCTTTTAGATTTGCTAAATTTTAGTTTGCTTTGCAGTTAAATCAACCTCTGGTTTTAGGTTTCGTTTAAGCGCTTCAAGTTGGTTTAATTTTTGCGGCCAAACCATGGTTAAAAAATACTCTTGAGCAGCAGCTTGGGCTTTTTTTCGGCGTGAAGTTTGATAAACCTTCTCAGGCATACCAGAAGGACATGGATCTTGTGGCATAAAGGTTGCCAATTCTTGTTCCGGCAAAGACTTTAGCCATTCTTGTAGCTCAAATTCTTTTGCTTTGTTTTCTAGCTCTTGAATTTCGTGATATCGCTTTTCCTGGGCAGCAATATATTCTTGCATTGCCTCTTCTCGAGGGCTTAAAACTTTGTGCGGAGTTTTGCTGGAATACGGTTGCCCCTTTTTTAGCAAAACCGTAAGTACGACTGTTGGAGAATGTTTAAAGCTACCAGCAACGTCGTTATGTTTCAAATCATATGCTAAAGCGTTGATTGAATTTTGAATAATTTCTGCTGACAAAGCTAGTTCTGGGTTTTTGGTGTGTTCGCGATATATTTGAATGATGTGTGATTCATCAAACCCAAAACCAGTCAAAGGAGAATAATCTATTTGTTGCATCTCTTCTGGTAAGTATGTAGTAGTATTAATATAACTACTACATACTTTCTGGCTTGCTAACGGGATTGCTAACGCCTGAGCTGATTGATTGTTAGAATTAATCGATGCTACTTTACATAATAATTTGTCATATATTTCTTTAGAAAATTCAAAAATTCTATAAGCACTATCCTTACTACAATTTTGTATAACTACTTTTATTAATTTTTTTTTAGATAATCTTAGTACTATATTTCTCAGTCTATTTGAATTTATGCCAAGAAAATCATTTAAATTTTTTGTTTCTACTTCAGCGGTCGTTAATGAACAATTATTAACGCACAATTGATGTAAAAACAGAAGTAATTTTAATTCTTTCCCTGTAGCTGGTATAACTAGTGATAGCTCGGTGGTCGCATTATTTTTGCTAACGGGGTTGCTAACGCCTTGCTGCTGGGTTGCTAACGCCTTGCTAACGCCTTGCTGCTGGGTTGCTAACGCCTTGCTAACGCCTTGCTGCTGGGTTGCTAACGCCTTGCTAACGCCTTTCTGTTCATTTTCTGGTAAGCTTGTTTCAACAATTTGACTATTATTTTTTAGGTTGTTAGAAGTTGATTTTTCTTCGTCAGTAAATTTATTGTTATTTATATTTAGCTCTATTTCGTTGTTAGATTCAGAAGAGAAGTTCCAGGCTCTGTAGGCTGTTTTTGAAAAAGGTTTTCTGTTTTTCAAAGCTTGGATCATATCAGGCATGTATTTCTCCTGTAGCATTTCTTTCTGGTGTTTTTATAGCTTCTTCTTTTGTTTTGCTTTCAATTGTTTTTCCATTGATTGGGTGGATATCTAAAATCTCTCTTGTTAGTCGTTCAAAATCGTCTCTAATTGCAGATTTCTTTAGATGTGAAAATGCATTTATGCCTAGATCAGATAAATTTGGGATCTCTTGGGAGAAAGGGATCATAGTTTTAATAACTTTTCCTTCGAGTTTTGGATCATTAAGCAAAGATACAATAGCTTTGTCTGATAGTATTGTTTTACTGCTAAATTTATTTAAAAAAACTTTATATTCTAACCTTTTTTTAAAATTTTTTGATAAAGTAATTACTTCTTCTTTAAGAATTTTTAAACCTTTTGCACTAAATTTTTCAGGATTTAGTGGAACTAATATTATGTTGGCAAATAGACTTGCAGCAGTAACAGATTGACTCATTGTTGGCGGACAATCAATAAATATAAAGTCATAATTATTTATTATATTAGCTAAGATATCGTTAAAAATATCTATGAGGTTCATGCGTTTTGCGGTTATTTCATTATCAAGAATTACATTCTCTATTCTGCTTGGGATTATATCTATTCCAGGGCACACATTTGCAATAGCTTCTTCAACTGGATAATTATTTTTTATTATATCTATTAAAACAGGATATTTGTCTGGATCTATCCCATTCAAGTCTGTTAGATTACCTTGGGGGTCAATGTCAATTTTAAGAACTTTTGCACCGTATGTGTTTGCGCAATTTGCTATATAATCTAAGGTGGTTGTTTTGCCTGTTCCGCCTTTTACAATTTGGCTCACTATTTTTTGCTGTTTGAATTTTATTTCAAATAATTTTTTAGCAATGGAATAATCTATGTAACTTTTGTTTCCGACTTTTGGGCACTCTAGCTTTTTGGCTTTTAGTTGTTTATGTATTGCTTGCATTGATACCCCAAGAAAGCTAGCTGCCGCAGCGATAGACATTTTTGGGCATGTATTTTTATGATCCATACTTTCCTTAAATAATTCGCGGTTGACGTTTTTGTTAATTATAAACAAAAACGTCAACCGCCACAAGAGCCTGCGCTTAATTAATTTACGTTTAACTCAATGAATCACCAAACAATAATTGTTTAATAGCTATAAATTGTGAACAGTTTCTTACCCCATGTTTTTATGGGTAATTCAAATAAATATTTTTGGCTCTTATAATCTTCAAGCCATATTCATTAAATTGCTATAAAAAGTAAAATAAGGAAAGAATTTAATTCTCGCAAACGTTCGTTTTTGATAATGATTGTATCTATTTTTTTATAGCTGCTATTACTTTAATAGGTGAATATAGGCGGTTGACAATTAAGATAGTATCGTTGAAGATGGCATCGTTATATTTAAGCTTATCTGATGTTCGCAAGAGATGAGTATTTTCTTATTTGAAATTGAAGGGTTATCAGCCCTCACTGTTTTTTTAATATACTAATGTGTCACAAGGAGGTGTACAAATGTAAGGGTAATTATGAATATACAAATAGAACTAGTAGTAGAAATTATCTATAAAGTTAGAAACTTATTAAATAGCATGAAAGTAAAAGATAAAAAGAAAAAATCATTTGATCAATACCTAAAAAATGTGGCAGTTGTTCTAAAATTATTCGAAAACAGAGAAGAACAACTCAGTGATCCGAAAAAAACTATTTTGGAAAGCATTAAAAAAACTTTATCCGATGCTTTGCTGTTCTTGGAGAAAAAATCTCAAGAACCGCAGTGGAAGAGTTTTCTATATACTGATGCTAATGAAAGACAGATCATTTCGTTCGAAGAAGAACTGCATCGTAGTATGAGCTTGCTACACTTAGTAAACAAAGATAATGATTAAACTGAAAAACTATAACTACAGAGAATATGCATGAATAATTACAGTAGCAAAGAACCCTATAAAAAATCTTATTATGAATTGGAGGTTGTTAAACAAAAAGTTCTAAATTGTATTTGTATAGAGGAAAATATTTTAGCCACTCTTGGTTTTTATGAAACATTAGAAAAAAATATAAACATAAAAAATGTAGACGCTATTTTTCGTGTTAACACTTACCAATATAACGGATTAATTAGTAATATTATATTAAAGTTAAAATCAATACATGAAAGCCATCAAAATGACAGGAAAGGAAATATTATACGAGTTATAAAAGAAATGATTTCTGAAGGGCAGAATGTTAGCAAAATAGAAATAGAGTATAAGGAATATCTTAGCAACGACCAAATTATGAGTAAAATAAAAAGCTTTAGAAACAATACTGTTGCACATGATTTAAACGAAAAAACAAGAGATCTTTCTTACCCAGAAGTATCTGAAGTAATTAAACAAACAATAACTATAATTAGAAATTTGGACACATTTTTTAACATAGATGAAGACGATTATGAATTTATAAGAACACAAGCTAAAAAAGATATTGAATATTATTTTAGTGCTCTCATGAACGGGCTTATTAAGGGAGAGTCATTATGATGTTTTAAGCTTCAGAATTGTTAATTATTATCGAATTGATGTTTTATTTGTACATATTTTCTTATTACGATTGTTCCCCTTGGATTGTTGCTCCAACGATTGCAACAACGGAAACTATGTTTAATCTTTTTTTCCGAACTACCTCATTAATGTATTTACTGCAAGAACAGAGCTATCCTGTTAAATATTACATATGTACAGTAGAACTACATTTAATTGTTGGATGGCTGGTTTTTAGTATTTTATCGTTATTTTAAATTAAACTTTATTACTTGATATTGTTGAGTTTTTCAAAAGCAAGTTTGCTAAAAATGAGTATTAATTGTATAGTTAATACCTATATTATTTGTTGGCCAATTGCATTCTTTGAATAATCCAAATTTTTAAGTCGTTGCAGATATCATTAGATAACCTTTGTTGAACTTTTTTTAATTCTTGCGGTGTGAATGTAATTCGTTTGACTATAACTTTTTCCCTAGAAGATTTTGCGATTGGCTTTTTTTTATTAGAAGTTTTTACATTATTTATAGATTTTGTTTTAACTTTTTTTGCCATGATGTCTTCCTTGATAATGATGGTGTAGAGTGATAACAATAATGTTTAAAGATAATATATAGGATAGTATAGTTTTAAAAATAGTATAAGCGCATATGCGTAAGAGCAATTGAATTTTTAACAAGCTAACGTTAATTTGCAACGATATTGGTAAAATCTGATTAAGGTTGCTAATTTTATTAACTGCCCATAAATTACATTAGATACAAACTCAGATTGCAAATGTGGTGGCACGCAAACACACTACCTGTTGTTTGTAGATGTCTACATGCCCAGTATAAGTATACCATGAGACTTATAGTAGTAATTAATACTTAATTTGCTTTTTCATTACTTGTAGCTGCAGCGGTTTCTATCAACTTCATGCTTTGCAAAATCCAGGTCTGTAAATCTGGGCAGTTGTTAGTTGTCAGCACGTCCCGCACTTTCTTCCATTGAGCTGGTGAAAATGACACACGCTTTACCAACATTTTCTTTCTTGGTGACTTTGTTTTACTAGATTTTATTTTTGTTGGTTTTGCCTTGACAGATTTAGTGCTAACAACTTTTCTTTTTGTTGCAATTGTTTTGGTTTTCACTTTTGGTTTAATGTTAGACTTTGTTTTTGCACTGCGTGTAACTTTTGCTGCAATCTTTTTGGTGATTTTTCGTACCATTGTATCCTCGCATAAAACAATATAAACAATAAATAGTTGAAACTTGTATAGCATGACATCGGTTAGCGGTCAATCATGTGGTCAAAGTGATTGTAAACTACTACTATTTTACAAACAATGTAGCTATACAGGTAGAGATTTATAATAAGGGGGAATTGTGGCATTTGGTACCATATATAGTTTTAATCACGATACTGGCTGCGGCTTTATTAGATCAAACAACCACGATGCCGATGAAGGTGTGCTGGTGTATGTAACCGAACTTGCTAAAGCTGGTATTAACGTGTTCAGTAAGATCGATTTAAAGCGACGAATAAGCTATGACATTTTGGTTGACAACAACAATCAGCAACGAGCAATTAATATTAAAATGCTTAGTGCTGAATTATAGCTGTAAAACTGCGATCAAACACCTGGAATTCTATTATTTCCGAAAAATGTTGACATAGTATCGACACGGAAATTTACTTTACTGCAAATTCCGGCGGTTTTACCTAAACCCTGTGATTATTTCAGCACGTTTGAAATGATATCGTTAGAGGTACATAAAAGTACTAGTTTCGTGTACCCCAAGATATCCTCAAACAAAACAAACGTAACAGCATAGATAATAATTGTTTATCGAAGGTGAAGGTCTTCTAACGTTAAATATAAAATTTTGCACACCGAAAGATTTGAGCACTTTTTACCAGGATTCCGGCCGCACCTCATATGGTGATCTGGAACAAATTTTTTGTTAGGAATATCACCGCGTAGTAAACAATGAAATGTTGCTAAGTTTAATTGCGACACCAATGATTGGTTATCCAACCATATGGTAGCCGATTTGTTTTTTGAAGATACAGCTAATCGTATCGTAAGGGAAACAATGAGATTGCGGCAAAACAAACTTAGTATTCAGCAAAAAATATTGATCATGATTAAAGAACTAGCCAAGGATAGTAAAACCTATCTGGACAGGCTTGTCAGAATATCAGGCATCTTAGGGGCATTAATTACTCATTTTGAAGATATTTCTAGCGTGAAGAAAGATGGTGAATAATAAATTTGGGTTACAATATTTATAAAATATTAGAGCTACATTTATTTGCAGACAATAATTAATAATGTAGCTCTTTCTTTGTTTACAGCTTTAGTTTTATGGCTGATAGTTTACTCATGACAACTTTAATAAAAAATCTTGATTATTTCTAAATATTTAAAGTATAGTAGACATATACTTAAGCTTGACATAATAGTAAAAAATAATTGATAAAAGTTTAAACCTGTAAGAATACAAATTAACCTTTAAAGTAAACAGTTATAACAAAAAGAAATAGAGAAAAACTTGAGTGAAAAAACAACATGTTTTCCACAATCGTTGACAGGAACCAGTGTTAATGTACACTTTATACGGCATACGGCATACGGCATACGGCATACGGCATACGGCATACGGCATACGGCATACGGCATACGGCATACGGC
>Ga0247841_10007961_pt1 | contig 15464 bp, 12 predicted proteins | sample LaCruzMarch2015__2_FD_192410 | JGI IMG/M metagenome (GOLD analysis project Ga0247841, IMG submission 192410) | Freshwater microbial communities from meromictic Lake La Cruz, Castile-La Mancha, Spain - LaCruzMarch2015_18m | ecosystem: Environmental > Aquatic > Freshwater > Lake | place: Spain...
AATCCATCACGCATAACTGCATATACTACATACTGCTTATAGCTCTCTGAGTAGCTAACTGCTTTCTTTGCTTTGCGTTTCATAACTCTCCTCACTTTAGTTGTCAACCAAAATCAGGAAACTACATCTCTTGGAGCTTTATTCTTTGTCATTTAGTTCTATACTGTTATAGTATATTATCAGTATAGTATCTATATATCATCTGTATATAAGAGTACTGATACTATATTAAAAATTAACTAATGATATATTAATATTCTACTGAACTAAATAGGGATGATTGAAGGGGATATCAAGGTCTGACAAAATGGAGAAATGGTTGTGAAATGGTTGAGAAAACTGGTTTAGGGATTTTGATTTGAAGAGAGAAAGGTGGATAGAAAATGGATTCCTGCCTGCGCAGGAATGACACCCGCTGAAGGATGGATGGAACACCCGCTGCAGCATGTATTCCAAATCCCGGTTGTAGAAAAAACCATACTTCTGCTTTTTATTGACAATGTTGTGTTACTTGAAAAGATGACAATCGTGAAGATATATTGAAAGGACAAACATATTTATGCTGATAATTGAAACGCAGGACATCATCAAAGACTATGACATGGGCGACATAAAAGTCCGAGCTTTAAACGGTATCAATCTGACCATTGAGCAGGGCGAATTCGTTGCTATCATGGGACCTTCCGGCTCCGGCAAAAGCACTCTGATGCACATTATCGGCTGCCTGGATACCCCCACCCAAGGCAATTATATCCTGGATAATCTGACGGTCAGCAAACTGAGAAAAAGTGAACTGGCTGCCATCAGAAACAAAAAAGTGGGCTTTGTATTTCAGACCTTCAATCTGCTACCTCACTTAAATGTATTAAAAAACGTGGAACTTCCTTTGATGTATGCCGGAATGGCGTTCAAAGACAGAATTAAACGGGCAAAGGAAATCCTGGCAAGCGTGGGTTTGAGTGACCGCTTGAAACACAAACCTTCCGAGCTTTCCGGTGGACAGAGACAGAGAGTCGCCATTGCCAGAGCAATTGTCAACAAACCCACCATCCTCTTGGCAGACGAACCAACCGGCAATCTTGACACCCAAGCCGGAGGTGACATTCTCAGCATATTCAATGAATTACACGCGCAAGGGCATACAATAATCATCGTCACGCATGATTTGGCAGTGGCAAACCGGGCTAACAGGATAATCAGAATCATAGACGGGAAAATCGTAGATGGCGATATCGCTGCGTGAATCGGTTGAAATCGGTTTAGCCGATATCTGGACGCGCAAAATCCGCACAATTGTCACCATTATCGGCATCATTCTGGGCGTGATGTCTATCATGGTGGTTCTGGCAATCGTGAATGGCATGAATAAAAGCACTTTGCAATGGATGCAGGAACGCGGCGGCTTGAACAAGGTTGAAGTTCATCCCAACTGGAGCATGGCAAGACCGGACTGGGCTTATGCCTCCTTTTCCATGAATGAAATCAAACTTATCCGCTCTCTGATTCCTGAAGCCAAAGCTTTCACACCCATTATGAGAACGCACAGAACGACCATCACCAAAGCTGAACTTGCTTATGAGACTTCCGTTTTGGGTGTGTATCCCGATATGACCATTGTGGATGAATGGTCTGTGCAAAAGGGTCGGTTCATAAACTATTATGATATTAACAACAATAATAATGTCGTGGTTTTGGGCAGCACTGCCGCAACTGAGCTTTTTGCCAACCGTAGTCCGCTGGGAGAATATGTAACCATTCAAAATCAAGCGCTGATGGTCATCGGCATTATGCAGGAAAAGTATCTGAAACAGCAAGGCGGGTTTGGGGGCGGTAATATGCTGGAACACATGAACCGCAGAGCCTTTGTCCCGTTATCAACCATGCTGCACAAGATAACTCCTGACCAAAGAATCGACCAACTCGAAATCAAAGCTGCCAAACCCGAAGAAGCCATCAAGCTGCGCACCAAACTGCAAAATATCATTCTCAATCTCAAACAGGGCAGGCGTGTTTTTGAAGTCAGTTCAGCCCAGGAGATGATGGACAGGATGAAACAGAACTCCATGATATTTACAGTTATCTTTGTCCTGATAGCCGTGATTTCATTGCTGGTGGGAGGCATTGTCATCATGAATATCATGCTGGCTTCGATTCAGGAAAGGACGCGGGAAATCGGAGTCAGATTGGCAATCGGCGCCAGACGGATTGATATCTTTATTCAGTTTATGGTGCAGACCATTTTGATTACTTCCTTGGGCGGCGTAATCGGCATTGTGCTGGGATACGGCATTTTGGGCATAGTGGGGAAATATCTGGAAATGCAACTGGCTGCCTCTTACCAAATGATTGGCACGGCTTTGCTCGTATCAGTCGGAGTGGGGCTGGTGTTTGGCATCACTCCCGCCATCCGGGCAAGTAATCTCAATCCCGTCACAGCTTTGAGGAATGAATAGTATGAAGCGAATCATCACTGAGCTAAAACACGATGAAGATATAGTAAAACTCTCTCTCTGGAAAAGACTCTTTACGCTGCTCTTTTACTACATGAGATTGGGATTGCATGACTTGTTTAAGTTGTTTTCCAATTTCACCGACCATGATAAACGAAAGGTGATGTTTGAAAACGCACATAAGTTTATAAATCTCTTTTACAAGAAATCGGCGCAGGAAGAGATATTGAAAGAAGCTGCTGCGCTTACCTATATTACAATATTGGGATTTATACCGTTCCTGTTTTTTATCGTGTTTCTGGTGCCAAAGCTCCCGTTTTTAGCAATCAATTCCAAATTTCAGGCTCACCTTTATCAGAACTTTTTACCGGTCTCAACCGGTGATGTGGGATTACTCGTGTCACAGTTGATAGCCAAACGTGCACCCTTTAATGTATTCAGCTTTATCGTTGCCATAGTCACTTCCTACTCTCTCTTCAAGGTAATCAGAGATGCTTTCGACCGGATTTTGGTCATGGAATTTCAACCCCCCAAAGATTTGCTGTCTCAGTTGCTGAAGTTTTTCGGCACAATAATCTTTGGCTTTATCACAATCCTTTTGCTTTTTTCCAGTTCCTCCCTGCCGATAATTTCCAGCCTGCTCAATATCCCGCTCTTCAAAAAACAACTGCTCTACATCCTGCCCTTTGTGTTGCAGTTTCTGGCTTTGGTCTTTATGTATATGATTTTGCCGTCCATCAAAGTCAAACGCAGCTCTCTGTATAGAGCAGCTTTTTGGACTACTCTGGTCTGGGTTGTTTTGAAAGGCTTGTTTGATTACTACATATATAATCTGACCAATATCGAAGCAATTTATGGCGTCCTGAAGTCACTGCCCATCTTCCTGTTCTGGATTTATCTGAACTGGGTGATAATCCTGGCAGGCATGGTGCTGGTAACAGTTTTGGAGCAGAAAGAAAAGGCTCTGGACATCACAGACAAAAAGCATTTTGTGAGGCTGACTCTGGAAATGTACACAGACAAAAAGATGGACAAAGCAGTCGATACTATTTTGTCCAAAGATACTGTGTCTGAATTAGTTGAGAAACTTACCAAGGAAAAGACCAAATGAAACGATATGCGCTAATAAGTGTCAGCGACAAAGGCGGCATCGACCTGCTGGCAGCTGAATTGATTAAACTCGGCTTCGGGATTATCTCCACGGGCGGAACAGCCAAATTCTTATCCGAAAAGGGCTTAGACGTCACTCAGGTTTCAGATTGGACGGGCTTTCCGGAAATAATGGACGGCAGAGTCAAGACCCTGCATCCCAAAGTGCACGGCGGGATTTTGGCTGACCTGGATAACCCGGCTCATCTTGCAGCTATCCAAGAACTGAGCATCAGCCCCATAGCCATAGTGGTTGTAAATCTCTATCCCTTTGCCAGGACGGTTGCCAATCCTGCCTCGACTGAGGAAGAGATTATCGAAAACATCGATATCGGCGGACCAACCCTCATCCGGTCTGCTGCCAAGAACTTTAAGCATGTGGTAATTCTGACTGAACCGGAAGATTATGCTGAAACTCTGTCACAGCTTCAAAAGCAAGGCACGACCGCTTTTACCTGGCGCAAACAGCTTGCCTGGCGTGCTTTTGCTCATGTGGAAAGCTATGACCATGCCATTGCAGATTACTTCCAAGCTTCCGTTCAAACCTGCTCAACTGAACAGCCCGCTGCGGATGAATTGCAACTGAAGAAGCTGGAAATCTCTGTACCTATCGTGCAAACTACCCGCTATGGCGAAAACCCGCATCAGAAAGCCGGGTATTTCAGCCAAAATACAAACGGTTGGCAACAATTGCACGGCAAGCCTCTGTCCTATAACAATCTGCTTGATTTGGATGCTGCTTTGAGAGGAATTTTGCTGTTTGACAAACCCACTGTGATGATATTCAAACACACCAATCCCTGCGGTATCGGGAGCGGAGACAGTTTACTGGAAGCATATCAGAAGGCTTTTGACACTGACCCGCTGTCTCCTTTTGGCGGTATCATAATTGTAAATCGTCCGCTCGATCTGGAAACCGTCAACAAAATAAACGAGATTTTCACTGAGATTATCATTGCTCCGACGTATGATAATGCAGCCCTGGAACTGCTCAAAAAGAGGAAGGACAGAAGGCTGGTCAGTTACAATCCTGAGCTTGTCAGAGCCGAAAGACCGGAATTGGAAGTGAAAAGCATTATCTCAGGCTATCTGGTGCAGGAATGGGACAAAACCATCACGTTGGAAGACGGCTGGCATATCGTCACTACAAATCAACCCACACCGCTTGAAATGGAAGCCCTGCGCTTTGCCTGGCGCACTGTTTCTCTGCTCAAATCCAATGCCATCGTTCTAACTGCTCACGACAGAACCTTTGGCTTGGGAATTGGGCAAACCAGCCGGATCGACTCGACTGAGATAGCCATCCGCAAAGCACTGTTTTTTAGTCACGATTTGGCGACCGCAGTCTGTGCTTCAGATGGCTTCTTTCCTTTCAGGGATTCCATTGAATTGATAGCTACGCAAGGTATCAAAGCAGTCATCCAGCCCGGTGGTTCCAAAGGTGATGAGGACGTGATTGCTGCTTGTAACAAACTGAATATCAGCATGATAATGACGGGTGTGCGTCATTTCAGGCATTAGATTTTGATTGACAGGAACCCTCTGTATAAAAGCATGAGACTAATTTATGCGGAGATGTGTCCGAGCTGGTTGAAGGAGCACGATTGGAAATCGTGTAAGCGTTTAATAAGCGCTTCTAGGGTTCGAACCCCTACATCTCCGCCAGTATTTTGCCTTGCCATGCTTCTTGCCACACAATTTTTTAGCAGAAACCGGAGTTACGAATGAAAAAGCACTTTTTATTGATTGGCTGCTTAGCCTTTCCCGTTATCGCTATAATTGCCTTCTTTATTGGTCTGAACCAGCCGGTCAAGGACATGCGTTACACAAAATCCATTAAGGACAAGACCTGGCTGCAGCTTAATCCTTCCGGAGTTATCGCAGATTACAATGAAGTCGATATGGGACTTGGCTTTATGAGTAGTCCTTCTTCTGTGCAGGATATCTGCGCTAAAATCAAGCTGGCTGCCACAGATAAGAATATCATGGGTCTGGTCATCACCCCAAGTTTTGTTCAGGTCAGCTATTCGGGTATTCACGAAATCGGAGAAGCCATCAAGGTTTTTAAACTAAGCAAAAAAACCGTGCTGGCACATCTGACCATGCAAAGTCAAAAGGACTATTGGCTGGCTTCCTATGCAGATAAGGTTGCCATGGAACCCGCCGCTTCAGCAGGTATGTTTTTTGAAGGCGTGCAGGCAAACGTCTCTTTTTACAAGAATCTGCTGGACAAACTCGGCCTCAAAGTTAATATCATTCGTTCCGGGCAGTTCAAAGGCTATGGTGAGGAATATTCGCGCACTTCCCTTTCGCCGGAAACTTACGGTAATCTCAATCAGCTTTTAACAGGCAGATACAATCTGCTGATTAGTGACCTCGCCAGCCAGAGAAAGCTCACTTTGGAGCAGGCAAAAGCCATCTTTGAGCAAAGAGCGGATTATCTGGTTTCAGCGGATTATGCCAAACAGGCAGGTTTGGTTGATTTGTGCCTGGGCAAAGACGAGTTTTACCAGCAGAACAAGATTGATAAGAAACAGCTTACGCCGATAGCTGATTATGAACCTACTCCCGATTCCAACAAAGCCAAAGATAAAATCGCCGTTTGTTATTTGCAGGGTGGCATCACCATGGGCGCTTCGCAGTATTCGGCAGACGGCATTACTGCCGGCAAAGTGCAGAAGCTGATTGACCAGATTAGGAAGGACAAAAAGATTAAAGCTGTCGTATTCAGAGTCAATAGTCCCGGCGGCAGTGCTTTGGAATCCGAGCTTATCTACCGCAAACTGGAACTGCTCAAAAAAGACCTTCCCATCGTGATTTCGATGAGCGGGGTGGCTGCTTCAGGCGGATATTATATCAGCGCAGCTTCAGACTACATTGTTGCCGACCCCTATACCGTGACAGGCTCAATTGGCGTTATTCAGCTATTGCCTGATGCCTCCGGTCTGGGCAAGAAAATCGGCGTGTCCAATCAGAGTATCAATTTTGGCAAATATGCCGGAGCCATGAATCTGATGAATACCCCTTCCGAAGAATTGCTGGCTTCGCTACAACGCAATTCTGAAAATGTCTATAGCGAATTTAAACACCGGGTTGTCCAATACCGCAAAATTGATTATGATAGCCTGGAAAACCTTGCCGGAGGCAGAGTCTGGTCTGCACAGGATGCACTGAGTAATCATCTGATTGACCAAATCGGAACCCTGGAAGATGCCATCACAAAAGCCTCCAAACTGGCAAAAATCACTACCTGGCAAACAGTTGTTCTACCTGAAAAGAAGCCTTATTTTGAGCTTTTGATGGAACAACTGGATAAAGGTCGATTGGCTTTGAACACAGAGCTTGGGCTGGACACGATTTCTGCAATTATATCCAAGCAGTTGCAGAATATCTTTAAGCCCTATACCGTTCTGTGCGTCATGCCTTTTGACTTTGAATAACTAATAATCAGGTCAATGACCTGAAATAAACTTTTGGAACTTAACATGAAAAAGACCCACATTTTGACAGAAATAATTGTCAATGTACACCCTTTGGAAAAGAGAGTTGCCGTCCTTGAAGAGAACAAACTGGTGGAGATGTTTGTTGAAAAACAAAACCGCCAGAACCTCGTCGGCAATATCTACAAAGGGATAGTTAAGGATGTGCTGCCCGGCATGGGAGCCGCCTTTATCGACATCGGTTTGGAAAGAACCGCATTTTTACATTACTCAGACATCGTCCTGGATTTCCTCGATGTGTTTGAAACTGATTCTCCCCGCAAACACATTCATAAAGGGGATTCTTCCAAGATAACCCAGTTGCTCAAACCCGGGCAGGAAATTCTGGTGCAGGTGCACAAAGGTCCGATTGGTAGCAAAGGTGCCAGACTGACCGGTCAGATTTCCATCCCCGGCAAGTATTTGGTCTATTTCCCCAATAAAAACAAGATTGCTATTTCGCGTAAAATCAATTCCTCTAACGAGAAATCCCGCATCCGCAATATCCTAACCGCCATCAAAGACCCGCATGTGGGCTTGATTGTCAGAACCGAGGCAGAAGGCAACAGCGAAGAGGATTTTACCAATGAATACAATGCTCTTGCCAAGACCTGGCGTTTGATTGATAAGCAGCTCAGTTTTGCCAAACCTCCGGCTTGCGTATTTGAAGAGAACGCCCTGGAAAACTACCTCATCCGCGACCTGTTTGGTGAATATGTTGACCGCTTAGTCATTGATGACAAGGCTTTTGCCAAGCGGATTGTTTCTCAGCTTGAAGACATCGCGCCCGAGCTTTCCTCCAAAGTGGAAGTCTATAAAGAGGACTCTCCCATCTTTGATGCCTGGGCTATTGAGAAAAAGATTGAAACCATTTTCCATTCCAGAGTCTATCTGCCGAGTGGTGGCAACATCCGTCTGGAACAGACAGAAGCGATGGTTTCGGTTGACGTCAACACAGGCAGCTTCACCGGCAGTTTCAATTATAATGAAACCATCAAAAAGACCAATATCGAAGCAGCCAATGAAATAGCCCGTCAAATCAGGCTGCGTGACCTCAGCGGTGTGATTGTGGTTGACTTTATTGACATGACGGATGAAGGTCACAAACACGAGGTTCTGGACGCTTTGAAAACAGGCTTAAACCGTGACAGAGCCAAGAACAAGGTCTATAGTTTCACTGAGCTCGGTTTGGTGGAAATCACCCGCAAACGCATGCGGACTTCTCTGGTTGCAAATTATTCCGAGCCTTGCCCGCATTGCAACGGAACCGGCAAAATCCTTTCCCGCGATGCAGTCGTGATGCGGATTTACAGATGGCTCAGCCGTGCCGAATACTTCATCAGCGGTCAAAAGCTGCGCATCATCGTGCATCCCAACGTGATGGAATTCATCGGCAAAAACAAGGACTATTTTGTTGCCTATCAGCATCAGGTGGAGTTTCAGGAAGACGTCTCTATCAGGCAGGACAGCTTTAAGGTATTGAGTTTGCCGGATGAGAAAGACCTCACTTCCAAATATACTACTTGACACATAGACCCCCCAAAAAGAGGTTGTTCAAATAGATATAATGAATAGGCTTAAGGAGCTCAAAAATGTACGCCATTATTGATTTCAAAGGTTTTCAGTACAGGGCAGAAAAGAACGCTGTGATACGCGTCCCCTTGCTGAATACGACTGAGCCCGGACACCAGGTCGAGATAGACCGTGTCTTGCTTGTCCGTTCTGAAGACGAAATTCTGTTCGGACAGCCAGTCGTTATAGGCGCCAAAGTTTTAGCAGAAGTAGTTGACAGCGGAAAAGCCAAAAAGGTAATCATTTTCCACAAGAAAAAGAGGAAAGGCTACCGTGTAAAAAAAGGATTCCGCGCTCAATACACAGACATCAGAATCACTGATATCATCACAGGTTAGAAGAGGTGAAGCATGGCACATAAAAAAGGTGTTGGCAGTAGTCGCAACGGCAGAGTCAGTAATCCCCAGTATCTCGGCGTCAAAAAATATGGCAGTGAAGCTGTCATCGCAGGCAATATCATCGTGCGCCAGAGAGGCACAAAGTTCCACCCCGGCACCAATGTCGGCATGGGCAAAGACTATACCATTTTCAGTAAGATTGAAGGCAAAGTCCTCTTTCAAACCAAAGCAAACGGACGCAAATACATCAGCGTAATTCCCAATCCCGTAATCTGATTAGGCTTTTAACAATATTAGACTCCTGCTTGCGGGAGTCTTTTTTTGTATCTTTCATTTCTGCGCAGGCAGTCACCCTGAGCTTGTCGAAGGGCAATTCTTTTCCCTCATCACTTTATCACCGCGTCATTCCTGCGCAGGCAGGAATCCAGCCTGTTTTAATTATCTATCTTTTGCTGCATCTTATCGCTTCACTACGTTTCGCTTTCAAAGGAACTGGATTCCTGCCTGCGCAGGAATGACGGCGTTAGGCAATGTGGACTCCAAGAAGCTTAGTTTTCACACAGTCTCGCAGGAATGACGTCACAAATAATCCTGTGTTACACCCTTGACATCCCTATCACTTATTATATTGTCTCGCATGCATATAAATAGCGTTGTGGATAACTTCTGCTTGACAGGAAACGGGGTATGGGAAACAAAGAAGCCATAGTCGATTTTCGGCTGGGGGAAAAATTTCAATATGAAAAGAAGAACCAAACTATTATTGGTCGGAGTTCTTGGTCTGCAACTTTATTGTATGCCTTTGATGATCGCAGAGCCGACTACCGGAATCGGCAGTGATGAAATCAGCCAGGGACAGACTTCCTTGGTGCTGGACTCGCTGCACACCCAAGAACCACCGGGGATACCTGCTGTGGTTGACACTATGGTTGCAACCTATTATTCAAGGTTGTTTCATGGTCGTCGAACTTCCAGCGGTGAGAGGTATAACCGTTTAGAATTTACTTGCGCTCACAAAACCCTCCCTTTTAACACCCTTATCAAAGTAACCAATCCCACAAACAACAAATCAGTCGTAGTGCGTGTTAACGACAGAGGTCCGTTCAGACGAAGCCGTCAGCTTGATTTATCTTATGCCGCAGCCAAAGAGATTGATATGCTCCGGGCAGGCGTGATGAAACTGCTGGTGCAAGTCATACCAACTGATAGCCTGAACGCCAAATTAGTCGAACGGTAAGTCTTTTTCACCACAAAGACACCAAGACCCAAAGAAAAGAATTGTTAGCTGTGTAGTTCTGCCAATGTAGATACATTCGCCTCGAATGTATTACCCAAAGACAGAGCGTAGGTTATCATGTCACAGAACCGCATAAATGCGGAACTACATACTTTACATAAATGCTCTGTGTCTCTGTGTCTCTGTGGGTAGAAAAGAAAAACAATCTGGATTCCTGCCTACGCAGGAATGACAACATTATTGAAAATGACATATAATATGGTAACTATGAATAATCCGACTTTAGCTCCATCCATCAAGCTTTCCGAAGCGGTGCAAACCGCTCTGGCAGAGCACAAACCCGTTCTGGCGCTGGAATCCACTGTCATCACTCACGGTCTGCCCTATCCGCAGAATATGGAAATTGCTGTTTTTCTGGAACAAACAACTATTGAACAAGGTGTGACACCCGCCACCATTGCCATCATAGAAGGCACCATTCACATCGGTCTGGATACGCAAAGTCTGGCAAAACTGGCTGAACTCACCCAGGCTGAACCCCGCCACAACCTATTGAAAAAGATAGCCCTGCGTGATATTCCTTTAGCAGTGGCACAAAAGTGGAGCGGGGGCACAACCGTTTCCGCCACGATGTTTTTGGCATATCAAGCCGGCATCAAAGTCTTTGCTACAGGCGGAATCGGCGGCGTGCATCGCGGCTGGCAGGATAGCCTGGATATTTCTGCTGATTTGCAAGCTCTGGCAAGCTACCCTGTCATCGTTGTCACTGCAGGCTGCAAAGCCATTTTGGATATTCCCGCCACGCTGGAACAGCTCGAAAGCCTGTCTGTGCCTGTCTATGGCTGGCAGACAGACTTCTGCCCCGCTTTTTACACTCAAACCACTAATTACCGGATTGACCGGGTTGATGATATTCAAACCATCCAAGCCGCTTACCAATCTTTGACCTCTTTTTCAAGGCAAAACAGCACGTCGGGCATGGTGATTATGAATCCGCTTCCGGCTGAATTTAATATTCCTTCTGAACAGATTGAGCCTGTCATTGAGCAAGCTGTCAAGGAAGCAGGAAAGCTTGGTATCAAAGGCAAAGCCATCACTCCCTGGCTGCTGCAAAGACTGTCCGAAATGACCGCCGGCAAATCCGTCACGGCAAATCTGGCACTGCTGAAAAACAATGTCCTGCTCGGATGTAAGATAGCCAGTATGTAGTTCCGCATTTATGCGGTTCTATCCAAACGACACAACGTGCTTTATATAAAAAACCGCATAAATGCGGTACTACATACTGTCCACAACAAACTATATGACATCATACCCCTTGCTACAGAACGTACTATAATTTGGGTAGAACCGCATAAATGCGGGACTACATACCTTCCGTAAAAAACTATTTGACATCATACCCGTTGCCACAGAACGTACTATAATTATTGATTACGTGTGCGAGGTTTTGGATGAAGATATACATTTCTTTGGATATGGAAGGCATTCCCGGCACTTACAACTGGGAGCAGGAAACCACTGACAGGGCTGCCGTCAAAGCCTGCATGACCAATCACTTGCAAACCATCGTCGAAACCATCAAAGACAGCCGTCAAAATCATTTGATTGACGATATCACCATTGCCGATTCCCATTCCGGCGGAGACAATATCAGCTATGATTTCACGGCTCTGGACTCCAGAATAAACCTGATTTCCGGTAATCCCAGACCCTATTACATGATGCCAGCTTTTTCGGGTGAATATGACCAGGTTTTCTTGGTGGGTTATCATGCCGGAACCGGTGCGCTCCAAGGTAATATGGACCACACCTATTCCAACCGCCGTATCCACAAAATCCGCCTCAATAACCAGCCTATGAACGAAGCCCTCATCAATGCCGCCTATGCAGGTTATCATGGTGTCCCCGTTTCTCTCATCACCGGTGATAAAACTCTGGCAGCAGAAATCCTGACCGAGGGTGCTATGCCCTGGGTGCACTATGTCACCACCAAAGAAGCAATTGCCAAATTTGCCGCCAAGAACTATTCGTCCATCAAAGTCAGGGAAAAGACCATTGAAGCAGTCCAGAAAGCCCTCAATCAGGAAAAAGCTGAGTATCCCTTGTTTAAGTTCGAGGCTCCCATTACTTTACAGATAGAGTTTCTGTCCACGTCCATGGCGGATGTGGCGTGTCTGATGCCTCATGTCAAAAGACTGGACGGCAGGACAATTGAATTTGTGGAAACCGACTATGCCATCATGTTTGAAGCTATTATGGCATTGGTCACTTTAGCATACAGTGCCAATATATCATAAATATCAGGAGATAACAATGAAGAAGATTTTACTTACATTAGCTATGACCGCCTTTATTCTGACTGCAGTGTTTGCAATTGCGCGGGATATGGTCGTTGTGGAAATCGGCACCGGCACCTGGTGCCAATATTGTCCCGGAGCCGCCATGGGTGCGGATGACCTGGTCGAAAACCATCACCGGGCAGCCATTGTCGAAAACCACAATGGCGACGCTTATGTCAATAATTACAGTAATGCCCGCAATTCTTACTACGGGATTACAGGCTATCCGACCGCCAATTTTGACGGTGCCAATCCTTCCGTCGGAGGCAGCAACACAACCAGCCTTTATCCGTCTTACCGGACTAAGGTCAATGCCAGGCTTGCAGTTCCATCCAATTACACCATCACTGCCACGGGAAATCATGTTGGCTTGGTTTACAATGTGGCAGTCACTGTCACTCAGCTAACTCCGGACACCAATACCAATATCAAGCTGCACGCTGTTTTAACCGAATCAGGCATTCAGCAAAACTGGCAGGGTCAGACCCATCTGGAATTTGTCCAGAGGCTGATGGCTCCAGACCAATTTGGAACCGCGGTTGATTTTTCCATGGGAGCTTCCCAAACCGCCAATCTGACTTTTACAGCCCTTCCTGCCTGGAACGCTGAGGAATTTGAATTCGTCTTTTTCTTGCAGAACAATACCACAAAAGAGATTCTGCAAGGCTGCAAATATAAAGTTCCGGCTTTGGAAAATGTTTCGCCTTCGAGTGTACAAAACATCGATTTCGGCATTGTCAATCAGGGTGACATGGCTACTCAATCTTTTACTATCCACAACTGGTGGACTCAGGACATGAATATCAATCTCACAGTGGATAATCAGGATTTCTTTGTTTTTCAGCAGGCTCGCGATGCCTATCTGATACCCATGTTTGAAGAAATGACTTTTGATGTGTTTTTCACTGCCAATACCCTCGGCGCTAATAGTGCCACGCTGACCATCACCACGGATAATCCGGCTTGTGCCAATCTTTCCATTCCCCTCACTGCAACGGTCAATTCCACTGCCAATGAAGACCAAACCCTGGTTTCCAAACCCAACCGCATCATCAGCATCGCTCCCAATCCTTTCCACAGCTTTGCCAATATCAAATATACCCTGAACCCTTCCGACCGGGCTGAACTGCAAATCTATAATGTCAAAGGAGCTAAAGTCCTGTCCATTCCGCTCAATAGCAGAGCTGGCGGAGCACAAAGTTACCTCTGGTCAGGCAAAGACAGTTCAGGCAGCTCCTGCCCCAGCGGTATGTATTTTTGCAATTTGTCTGTCGCAGGTAGAACGGTCTCCACGCAAAAGCTGGTTATACTGAAGTAGAGGTTTTTTTTAGTGGAAAGGTGGAATGGTGGAACGGTGGAAAGGTGGAACGGTGGAACAGTGATTAAGTGATTAAGTGATTAGGTGGTTCAGCGGTGTAGTTCTGCCTTCAGGCAGGTTGTTTTTCAGTGGAATGGTGGAATGGTGGAATGGTGCAGGGGTGTAACATAGGATTTTATCCTGTTGTAGCCTGAGGTTTGTAACCTCAGGACTTTTGAGACTTGAACAGAGATAGAGTTATTTTTTTAACGCAAAGACGCAGAGCCACAGAGACGCAAAGAGTGTTTGTAGTTCAGCCTTCAGGCAGGTTGTTTTTCAGTGGAATGGTGGAATGGTGGAACAGTGCAGGGGTGTAACATAGGATTTTATCCTGTTGTAGCCTGAGGTTTGTAACCTCAGGACTTTTAAGACTTGAACAGAGATAGAGTTATTTTTTTTAACGCAAAGACGCAAAGACGCAAAGAGTGTTTGTAGTTCTGCCTTCAGGCAGGTTTTTTTAATGGAACAGTGAGAGGTAGTAGAGTATCGTCCTGCCGGAATCTGTGTCAAAGAGGATGCCTGTTCTCGGCACTATGTGATGGCGTGTACAAATATTACTAAAAACCAGATAAATCTGGTGGCTCCTGCCGGATAAATCCAGCGCTCCACCCAATCACCTAATCACCTAATCACCCAATCACCGTTCCACCGTTCCACCGTTCCACCGTTCCACCGTTCCACCATTCCACCTTTTCCCCATTTCCCCCAAAAAAGAACTACGCTATCATTGCGCTATGATTACGCTACCAATACGCAGTAACTCCGTAATGATAGCGTAATGATAGCGTATTGGTAGCGTAATGCTATTGTGAGCGATTAGAGAATAGAAAGGGATTTTCTTTCTGGTAATCCCGAAAATAATGTAATTACGGCGGGATTTAATCCGAATTAATTGGTAATCAGGCGGGGAAATATTTTCGGATTTATGGTAATTCCGGCGGGATTTAATCCGAATTTATTGGTAATCAGGCGGGGAGAAATTTTCGAATCTATGGTAATCCCGGCGGGATTTTGTATTCGATAGACCCTGAATTTATTCAGGGGTAAAGAGATAAGCTTATCGAACCCCAGCGGGGTTTTGCAGGAAACCTGATGATTTTAATCGTCAGGAATACATGTTTAACAATAATAGGAAACCCCGCCGGGGTTTTAGATTTTTCATTGCTTTCATACCCACGGTTCAAAACCGTGGGCTATCAGATGCAAAACCACTCTGTGGTTACGCTTGTAGGATAGACGCCCTCGTCTGTCTAAACAAAGTTTCATGCATATTGCCACCTTTGTCTCATGTGTAACACTATTGCTCTTTAGTCGGCTGAGGGCAGCCAACCTACGAGGCTGCGCGAAAAGTTGCAGGGATTTGGAGTACATGCTTCCTATCGTATTTTTAGTTGAGCTGATGACTTAGGGAAGCTTGGACTTCATATCCCGTAAACAATTATGATTCAACGTGATAGGTCGCATCATGAAGTCCAGGTTGCCCTTGGGTTTGTACATTTATAATAGCTCACACCGGCAACGTGAACTCCAAGATGCTTAG
>Ga0247841_10007963_pt1 | contig 15463 bp, 18 predicted proteins | sample LaCruzMarch2015__2_FD_192410 | JGI IMG/M metagenome (GOLD analysis project Ga0247841, IMG submission 192410) | Freshwater microbial communities from meromictic Lake La Cruz, Castile-La Mancha, Spain - LaCruzMarch2015_18m | ecosystem: Environmental > Aquatic > Freshwater > Lake | place: Spain...
GGCCGGCCGTGCAGGTCGGCGATCCGTTCCGCGAAAAACTTCTCCTCGAAGCCTGCCTGGAACTACTGGCGAGCGGATGCGTCGCGGGCATCCAGGACATGGGCGCCGCAGGCCTCACCTGCTCGACGTGCGAGACGGCGAGCCGCGGCGGAACCGGCGTCGAGATCGACGTGAACCTCGTCCCCAAGCGGGAGACCGGGATGACACCCTACGAAATCCTGCTCTCCGAATCCCAGGAGCGGATGCTCGTCATCGTCAACAAGGGCGAAGAGGACAAGGTCCGCGCGATTTTTGAAAAGTGGGACCTGCCGTATGCGGAGGTCGGAGTGGTAAACGACGACGGGATGATGCGCGTCCGCGAGGGGGATTCCACCGCGGTCGAAATCCCCGCCCGCAAGCTCGCCGACGACGCGCCGCTCTACTCGCGCGAAGCCGCGGAGAAGCGCCCGCCAGCCCCGCTCGACCTCGCACAAATTCCGGAGGCGGACTGCCTGTCCGCGCTGCCAGCCCTCCTCGCGCACCCGAGCATCGCCTCGAAGCGCTGGGTGTGGCGCCAATACGATCACATGGTGCGGCTCGGAGCCACCGTTCTGCCCGGTTCGGATGCCGCGGTCTTCATCGTCCGCGAGGCAAATAAAATTCTAGCCGCCAGCACCGACTGCAATGCGATCTACTGCCGCCAGGATCCCCGCGAAGGCGCAAAGATTGCCGTCGCGGAAGCCGCCCGGAACATCGCCTGCACGGGAGCTGTCCCGCTCGCGCTCACCGACAACCTCAATTTCGGAAACCCCCACAAGCCGGAAAACTTCCTGCAGCTCCGCGAGGCGGTCGAGGGCATGGCCGAGGCCTGCCGGAAATTCGACACCCCGGTCACAGGCGGAAATGTCAGCCTCTACAACGAGAGCCCCGCCGGCGCGATCGACCCCACACCGACAGTCGGCATGGTCGGCATCGTCGAGGATCCGAAGCACATCACCACCCAGTTCTTCAAGGCGGATGGCGATGTCATCATCCTCATCGGGGAACCCGGCGACGAACTGGGCGCATCGCATTACCTGCTCGCCGTCCACGGTCTCAAGGCCGGTCCTCCGCCGCGTCTTGATTATGACAAAGAACTCGCCGTGCAGGATGCCGTTCGCTCGCTCATCCGCATGGAGCTTGTCGCCAGCGCCCACGACTGCGCGGAAGGCGGCCTCGCTGTCGCGCTCGCCGAATCTTGCATGTCGGGGGAAAAAATTCTCGGCGCATGCGTCGAAATTCCATCCGGCGCAGCGCGCGCGGACATCCCACTCTTCAACGAGTCGCAGTCCCGGATCGTCATCTCCGTGAAACCAACTGATGCCGACGGCGCACTCGCATTCCTCGCGGAGCGCGGAGTCCCGGCCTCGCGCATCGGCACCGTCAGCTCCGGAAATAGCCTCGGCATTTCCACCGCTGGAAAATCTTTCTCCTGGCCGCTCGGCGAACTCGGAGAAACGTGGGGATCGACGATCTCCCACCTGATGGAAGATTAAGAGCGGTCAGCCACCTCATGCCGCATAGCGGCATTTCGGGATCGTGCAAAATTTCCCGCCGTTTCATTGGCGGGTTTCCACGCGTCTTCGCAACGAAGAACGCGTCTCTTCCAATGAATCTTTCCCGCAAAGTTGTCCGGTTTTCGCGAACTGGATGTCACTTTTTCGTGAAAACGAAAAAACCACCGGAACGAGTCCGGTTTATTGATATGTCGAAATCGTGTGGCCTTTTTAGCCAGGGACTGCCAGCTCGGGCAGATCGGCGGATGCCTTTCGGAACCCAGCAGGGACGGTTGACCGGCTCGGCGCAGTCTCAATAGCGCGGGCAGCGGCCGCGACCGTGCTGGGCTTGTGTGTCAAATTTCGGCGGGCGGGAATCGGCGGATTCTCGGGCTCAGTGGGGACGGCGATTGCCGGGGCCTGGAAGCATCCCAGGACATCCGAGATTGCTTTCTTGAGGTCTTCAAGCTGCGGGACGGAAAGACCGCGCTTGGCCGCGTAGCGGCGCGAGATCAGGGCGATATTCTCGATGTAGGAAAGATGATCGCCTTTGCATGCCCGGATCGGTGCGACCAGGTATTGCAGATAGTCCGCATCCAGCTCGGGAAGATGAACGCGGGCGACTTCCAGCATTTCTGCCTCGGAGAGTTCGGATGGAAGCTGGATGGGCGCGAAGCACAGTCGGCCTTCAAATTGCTCGTAAGCATATGAGGAGAATCTCAGATAGTTTTTTTCGATATTCCGATAATTCTGTGATGTGCAGACAAATGCCGTTGGAACGCCAATCTTTTTAAGTTCAAATTTGATGTCCATGAACTGATGGCGGATATACTCCAATCGCTTTGGGGGAGCATTGCGGCCCCCGCCCATCGGAAAGCAACGCTGGAACTCCTCGAACACCACTAACCATCGAGCGGCCCGTATCACTTTATCAATTGCCGCCCTCTGCTCGTGAAGCGGAGGGGTGCTTTTCAGGAACCGGATTCCAAAAGCTCTACAGATCTCGCGCAGCAGATCGCTCTCAGATCCACTTGGAGGGCATTCGACAATCCGGACGCTCCATGGAGTCATGCGCGCATACGCGCTGATTGCATATGATTTTCCAAAGCGGGAATTGCCCAAAAACATCACCCCTTTTCCGATGGCCTGAGCGGTGGAAAGATTATCGAATATTTTTCGGGATACCGCCGTTTCCGCGAAGCCTCCCCCGACTTCTGCCGAGTGGCGATCCATGAAATCAAAGATGCATTCCCAGATCCGCGGGAAATACCAGATGGATGGAACGCGGCCTATCCCATTGAGGGTTTCCTTGTCGGTTCTTGTTTCCGGTGAAAAGAACGTCACGCCCGGATTGGAGCAAAGAGCAAAAAGATATTCCGCGAGCTGTGCCTGTGCAGCGTCAATACATACCTTGTGCAGCTTGGATGCAGTCAGGCCCGAAATCTCATCTCGCCGGAGCTGTTCATATTCCTTATCCTCCTCATCTGTCAGACCGCTCCGCGAGGAGTAAAACGCTGTCGTCCACATTGCGTGCGCCTGCGGATAGAATTTATGAGCGCCAGCCATGGACCCGAGCGCGGATTCGATTTCCTCAAGTGTCATCTCGGAATCAAAACGCAGGCTCTCCGGGCCAATCTTGTCAGCATACTTTTCAATCAGATCGTGCGCGAATCGGGCAAGGCCGCCCGCGTAGTTTTCAGGCACGGAAAGCCATTGCAGGAACCAGAGAGATTGCACCAGGCGCGGCTCTTTTTCGATGTCCTCTTGAACTTCCGGAAAAAGAAAATTCCGCACGGCATCAAGTTTGGCCGCGATCAGGAGAGGGTCGATTGTTTCGATATTCATAATTGCTGCGCCTCGCGCTGACGTATCTTGGCTTCCAGATCCGGAAGAATTTCGAGCCCTGCCGCCCGCTCCGGCCGTTTGATCTTGTCCGGAGCGATGCCCACACGAACGGCGGTTTTCCTCGCCCTGGCTGCGGTTGCCTCGCGTGTAGGCTTTGCCTCGACCTCGGCGCGCACGGCCTCTTCATGCGCTTCACCAGCCGCGCGGAGCCTGGAGTTTCCAAGCAGATCATCGCGGACGGTTCGCCCGTATCCATGCGGGAGCATCCGGAACAATGAGCGGCCCGGCTTGGTGAATTCTTTCCGCGCCTGGCGTGCGGTGGATTGTTCCTCTTCGCGTGCGTTGAATCGGGGAACCTCACGATATTCCATCACCACAAACGGGCTTTGCCCGTGCTTATCGGTGCCCGGATGAACAACCACAACGTGATCTGGGAAATCCGGATTCCATCGGACGATGACATTTTCTCCGACCAGCTCCCCGAGCCGTTCGCTCAGGTAATACCGCGCCGCCGGCCGCGCTGGGATGCGCACGCCCTCGCGCGTGACTTTCTGCTCGCTTTGCTCTGTCGCCAAAAGGTATCGCAGGGAATCGGGAACAACATGGTGCGCCCGCCCGCCAGAAAGTTTCTCCCATGCCTCGGCTGGGCTCATGCCATTCAGACGCTTTCCATTTTGCGGCTCCGCATTGAATCGCTCATACACGCGTTGCAACTCGTCAAGATACTGGTCCGCTGAAAGAAAATGCTTACCGGGATCAGCCTCTTCCTTGCGCGGTTGCCCGACGCGCTTCATCAGGGCAAGCGACGCCTTGACGCGTTCAAACCCGGCTGTCATTTCGTTCCTTCCGGCGTAACCGGGAAGAAACTGCATCATGTTCTGTTCCTGGCTGAAAATCCTTTCGATGATTTTTGCGCGTGGCGTCGTGGCGTGCCGCAATTTCAGATTGATTCCGCTGCGGTTGAATGCCTGGTCGATTTCCGTCCAGTTGACCAGTGCGTGAAGATTTTTCGCCTGCCAGATATTGCCTTCGAAATAGAATCCCTGGAGCGGCAACCCGACGCGCTCATCAAGGCATGTTTGCAGAATGAGGGATCGAATATCCCGCGAGTTGTATTGACGCCGGAGAATCAGAAGGACGCTCAAAACGTAGTCGGTCCGAACATCCACCATCGGTAGGATCTGCGGGCGGATCACATTGAAGCGCATGCCCTCGAACTCAAATTCCCCATCTTCGCAAGGAAACCAAATATAGTGGTTGGCTGTCTCATCGTCGGATTGCAGCCAATCTCCGGCGCCGTATCCGCTGTGGTCGCAATGGATACTCGGGGCGGCAAGCCGTGCCGCTTTCGGCCCGTGGTTATGCGGCTCGATGGCTTTCAGAAGAGGGCGCAACTTTCCGCGCAGTCGATGCGGCACGCGACTTTTGCTCGCGCGGGGATTGAAGGAATACGCGGCCCGGAATTCCTCGCTGAACCGCAAAAAATGACCGCGCGCAATTTCGGTCCCGACATACAATTCCCGGAATGCCTGGCTGATCCCGCCGCCGACGCTGTTGGCGCGTTCAAGGAGCAACCACTCATCAGGCGACAGACTTTCCGGGCCGCTATATCGCTGAAACCTCCTGGGGCCGGAATTTTGCCGCCGCTTATCTGCCAGGGCGGAAATTCCGTCTTCCAAGTAAATCCTCCATTTGCGGTCAAGCTGTCTCCGGAAAGCTTCGGGAGTTTCGGCAAGGCGTGACACCCGCATGATGAGGAAATTCAAAATCTGCCGCTTCGCCTTTTTCTCCCCGAGCCCCCCATCCATGAGGCATCCCAGATCGTCCATTGCAGCCCTCCAGACCGTTGTCTTTTCGGTCGAGGAGAGGACGGAAACATCGGGCAGAACTCCAATCGCTTCCGTCAATGCGGGGAACTCCGCCGCCGTCTTTTCGGCCCGGCGCTCGGAATCTTTCGCCTCCGGCAGATAAATTTCCAGCCGGGAAAATTCCTCGCGGCCACCGTCGCGTTCCAGAACCCGATCAATCGCGCGGCGAACATGCCGCCGCGTTGCAGACTTCTTGAATGCGGCCAGCCAGTCGCGTGCGGCGCGGTCCAAAAGTTCACCTGCCCGGAATGCCTGGTCATTCCGGTGTGTGAGATAAAAGGCAAGCGCCTGTTGAAGGCAATGAGCGTATTCCAGCGCGTCGGGCGTTTGCTCGCTCAGTGGCCTCACCGGCTGCCATTGCTTTTTCGGGGCAGAAAGAACCGCCGCTGCGCTCCGATAATTCAAGGCGAGCTGTTGTTTCTCGATCTTCGCTTTCATCGGCTCCGGAAGCTGCTCGAAGGTGTAGCCGGGAACTGCTTTCCCGGAGCGCACAACGGCTGTTGTGGGCGGAATCGTCGCCAATGAGGCCCACGCGGCTTGCCGAGTTATCCCGACCGTTGCGGCAATTTGCCCGATACTGAATGCGGCGGCCTGCGCCGAGCGATCGTCATTCACCCTCGGGGTGAATCGTTTCGATGGATCAAGCGTGTAGTGTCTCACGCCCGCTTTCCTCCCGTGATTTTTTTGAGGATGGATTTTTCTTCCAGGGCGAGGCGTTCCTGTGCCCGGCGGATTGATGCAAGCCGGGAGATGTCGCGGCGGATTTTGCAATGCCGAAAAATGGTGTTGTATGAGAGAGGCAAGCCAAGTTGCCGGTGCGCCTCGGCGAGCGTCACCCGCGCGGCAACCGCGAACGCCACGATCGCTGGGACAAATTCAGCCGACGATTCCCGCATGCCGGGCTTCCATTTCCTCATCAGCACTTCCGGGCGAGGATCATTTTTCCATTTGATAAATAGAAACTCCCACCGCTTGTAGCTTTGTAGGAACCTCCCCGACCCCGCAAGTTTCCGTGCCTGGAGAAACATGCGCTCATACGTCAACCCCATCTTTGCAACGCGCGTGAAAATCTTGTGCATGCACTCTGCACGGCGGGTTTCCCTCGCTTTCCATTTACTGTGTGCGCATGGGGCCATCGCTTTACCTTTCCCCCGGAAATTGTTGCCGGTGCCCGCCGCCCGGGGCGGGCGTGGTGGCGCGTTCATCCTGCCCGCCTTTGCGACAGGACACCGGCAAATCTTCGACTGTCACTGTCGGGAATGGTCCGACAATGAGGAACGTCAACCCCTCATCTCCAATATCCCCCACCGCCACTCGCCCGCCAATCGAAGGGGGTTTTACGGGGAGGGATTGAAATGTGAATTTTCCCACTTTCATGGCGAAATTGCAGATTTTGCGGAATTCGGGATGATGAGCGCAAACGCATTGGCCGATTGCCGCGCCGTGCAGACGCCGTGCAACGGGGTCAAATCTTCAACTGAGGCCATTGCCTTGATTCGGGATCTCAGGCCGAAATTTTGGCGTTTAGCGCGAAAGGGAGTTGCGGCAGAATTTGATGGCGCTGCCGCCCGCGAAGAAAAAGCCGCCCGCCGCTGGTGCTTATCCGGCATTCCCCGAGAAGAAAATCTAGGGTTTGTTGGTCCAACGGCAGGCGGGAAAATCTTCATGGCCGATTGAGGAGTTGCGCATCTGGGCGCGGAGCCTTGAGGCCGAACCGCTCCAGGACAGACCGCGCGGACATCGGCACGTCGAGGGCGGAAAGCGTTTTGAACATCTCCAGATCCTGCCGTGTGTTCTTGCGGTCCCGCGTGCGGATCTGAACATAGGCCAGAGGCCGCGTGCCGAATCCGAAATGGTATTCGATCACTTGGCGGATCACGGATGTTTGAAGCGATTCGCTCAACCAGGCCGCATCGGATTGTTCCAGGGCTTTCGTCTCGTTCCCCTGAAGGCTGGCCCCGGTGCTATCAGCCCCGGTGCCGCTGGAAGTCCCGAGATCCCCGCCGCGCCACATGATGGCAAGCGCCTTGTCCATGCGTTCAATGAGCAACTCGAAGGGCAACCGGGCATCCCCGCCCTTCGTTTCGATCAGTTCCAGGCTTTCCCCGGTGTTGCAGACCGCGCCCCAATCGTTTCCGAATGCCCGAACGGCATCCGCCATCGCCTCCCATTCCGCAGTGCCTTTGGCGGCGGCGGTTTTCCCAAGCACGCCGGGGAACCCATACTTTTCGGAGAATTCCAGCCAGTCACGAAGCGGGAGCCGCTTATACATCCACGCCACGGAGGATGCTTCCATGAGGCCTTCCCCCACGGTGACAAGCCATTCTTCCTCCGGCATGTCGATTCCGGCAATCCCGTTATCCTCGATCAGAAACCGCATCCGCCCGGTGCGGTTTTCAAAAAACCAGAGCGGCACATGCCGGAACGTCGCCGACAGCCCGCCTTCCTCTTCCTGCCAGGCGATTTCATGCACCGCGTATCGCATGCCGATGGCAGAGGCCATCTGCCGAACCAAGAGAGAGAACCCGCCCCGCTGGTTTTCTTCCAGGGCATTCGTCGCCGATAGGTGGTTCAAAAAATATTCGATCTTCTTCGCGTGCTCTTTCGCCTTGGCCGCCTTGGCCTCATCGCCTTTGCAATCGACCGTCACAACATCGAAACCGCAACGAGCAACGGCAGAGTAGCGTTTCTGCGCCAAGGCCGGGAGCCGGTCATCCCTCCGGAGCATGGCATCCCACGTCCGCGCGGCCTCCGCAAGATACCCCGAGTTGAAGGCGTCAAGCTGGGAAACCAGCCGGGCAGGCGTGAGGTTTGCCAGGGGAGCAAATCGCGATTGGATAGACCGCTCGATGCGGGCTTGCGATAAGTGCGCGGAGTCGTTCACAGGATCAAAAATGAGCCCCCCGCACGTTGGTCAAGCGTGCGGGAGGCCATGCAGGACGCCGGGCCAGTCTTATGAAAAAGCACAACTGCTCCGCGTCACAAACAATGTTTTGCTGACCAGGCATCGAAATCAGGCAGCTTCAGGCAGGACCAAGATCCGCTCGCCAGAGACGGCGCGGCGGATGAGCTCCATGAATTTCGGCACCTCTTCTTCCAGCCTTTCGGCACTCCATTGAATCCAATACGAGTTGAAGTTGTCCGAAAGCGCCGTTGTTCTGAGTGCCCGGAAAAAGATAGGAAGATTCCGGATTTGATCGTCTTTAAACTCGGTGTTGTCGAAGAGGTATGCAACCGCCGGATTCGCTTTGGCAAAGGCCCTGACTTCATCGCACAGCAAGGAAATATCACGGTTGACAGCACGCCGGACGCATTGCGTAAGCTCGTTCACCAGAATCCGCGCCCTGGCTTTTTCCGGGTCTGGCGAATTGATGATCGTCAACATGTCCATGTCGATCATATCGATCAGATTTTCGCGCGATCTCCGGATGCTCACCCGCCGCTCCGCATCAGGGGCGAGGAGATCAATCTTGAAGTCCTCAATCTCCTGCTGGTATTTCGCTTTCAGTGCCTCCAAGTCACGAAGCTGGATCAGCTTCTTGGGGAGCTTCTCAAAGATCGCTTCCAGCTCGGCGAGTTGGTCCTTGGGATCGGCTTCCGGTTCGGGCTCCTCTTCGATGGCCTCGGTGGAATTCTCTCCCTCGGCCCCCCCTGCCATGCGAAAGGCGGCTTGCTCTTCAGTGAGAATTTCCACCCCCTCAGTGGATTCGGATTCGGTTTGGATCGGTGATTCCACCTCGCCAGCGGCGGGCGCATCATCGGGTGTCTGGTTCTTCGGTTTTTTCATTTGTCGTGGTTTTCGGTTTGAGTGGTCTGCGGAAATTGCTGGGGAGAGCGGCTCAGGTATTTGGTGAGAGAATTGAATTCCTCCGGCGTGCTCCAGAACGGGGAGCCAATGGCGATTTCGATCAGCCGCCGCGCCCCGTTCCCCGGACTGGCAAATCCGCCCAATGCGCCATGAATCACGGTCATTGAAAGACCGGTGACGCGGGATAGCTCTTTCCTCGTCATCCCCAAGTGAATCATCCGCGCCCGGATCAGGCGGCGCATTCTGTCATCCAAGGGATTGAGTAACCTCATGGCGGAAATAGAGGCGAAACCTCAATTCCCGTCAAGACATAAAATGTCCAAAAGATATTCTGTCAACTCTTAGAGATGTTGTGATGTTGTAAATCATGCGTGAGATTGCCATTCACAAATCATCCCCTCTGCCCGACCATGAAAAGAACATCTGCGAACGGTTGAGGGAAGTCCGGATGGGCCTTGGAATTTCTCAAAAGGAGTTTTCAGAACGGCTGGGGATTTCCGAAGTTCGCTTGAAGAGCTACGAATACGCACGATCCCCGATTCGCTACGAAGTGGCGCGGGTGCTGATTCGGGAATTTAGAATCAATCAGAGATGGCTGGCAACTGGTGAACCGCCAACCCAGCCGCCCTTTATTTTGCCGACCACTATTGCCGACGCAATTCCCGGCAGAACCCTTTACAGCATTGCTTACGAGCGGGCATTGCAGCCGCTTTTTCCCTGGCAAAAAATCTATGGGGGGCGCACGTCTGAATTCCACAACTTGCACGAGGCGAAACGGAAGAGAAAAGAGGCGGCTGTCCGCATCGTGGAAACGGCATTCAATTGCATCCCAGATCCGGCATTCCCTGCGTTTCTCTCTGAACTCAAAACGTTCACAAAAGAATTCGCAGAAAAGCACGTAGAGAAGCTTGAAGAGGTGCATCCCGCACTTGTCGCAAAGCTCAAATCGTCGAAGCCGGATGATGTTCGCCGCCATGTGCTTGGTCTCTTGCGCGGCGAAAAAATCGGATCGTCCAAAAACGAATAAAGGCCCGAAACAGGCGAGCATCCGCCCTGGGCACCGCTCCAGGTAACGCCGATGCTGGCACCCAGTTAGGCGCTCACACTATCGCACCGCGAGCGGCAGAGTTCAAGCGCGCGTGAAAATGACAATTCAGCTTGCGCCGCCAGCGAGGCTTGGCGATGGTTTCCATTGGAGAGGGCAACGTTTCGGACGTTATGCTCAAGGATCTCGGTCACGCGGCTCCCTCTCCACATTTTGCATCTAAAAGTTCGCGCTAAGCCGGGCGGCAGCTCCCGGAGCGCACTCTGAAAGGTTGAGTCGCTGCCGACACCTTTCACAGCCAGGATGAAAATACCTCCAGTCTGGGGAGCGGTCAAGCAATCAGGCCAAGATCCCGCTGAACCCTCATAAAAGCTTGATTTGCGGGGTTTCGTTTTTTGTTGATTCCCCGCTTTCCCATGCGAATCTTGAACTGTGTTCTACGCGATTTGCTTCGTGCTGTTCCTTTGTGGGTTGCCTGGGACCATCTGCGTTCTCCTCGGCGGGAACGGAGATGTTTCCCGCGAATACTTCCGCCCCTGGCGGAAACCCCGCCGGTGACTCAGCAAAATCTTTGTTCACCCAACCGATGAATCCCGCAATCAACATCCTCCTGCCCGGCTTCTGGCAGATCGAAAATGGCCTTGTTGGCCGTGGTGTTGCATGGGCCTGCGCCATTGTGCTTACAGCCCCCTTGGTGATCCCCGCCATTATCCTCTGGATTCTCTGTCTCATTGACGCCTGCCGCCTCGACGCCCGCCGCTAATCCTGCATAAACGCTTGCTCTGCGGCTCGACTCGATCCTCTTGAATGAATCGGCATTTTGTGCGATAGCTTTCCGCGTGGACAAGTTTTTGCTGAACTTGGGTTGGATTACCATTGGGGTAACCTGCATGCTCTGCCCTGTGCTCGGGATTTTGATTATCATCGGCCTTGCGGGCGAGGCCACAAAGACCTGATGAACCCCGCCATGAACATCCTCCTGCCCGGCTTCTGGCAGTTGTGGAACGGACATACCGCGCGAGGGCTGGCTTGGGCAGCAGCCATTGTCATCACTGGTCCCTTGATCCTCCCGCCGCTTATCCTCTGGATTCTCTGCCTAATTGACGCCTGCCGCCTCGACGCCCGCCGCTGAACCCGCATAAACGCTTGCTCTGCGGAGTTTCTGCTTTTGCAATTGTCGTGATTCGAATTGAACTCCATGACCGTTCATATTACATTTTTCCTGTGGGACTCGTATTTGTCATTGCTGCCTGCCTCTTCCTTGGCCTCTGTTGCGCCTGCGCAGGCCCAATGCGCTGAGCCTTTCCCCTCTCCGCATTCCGCTCGGTCAGGATCTTCGCTTGGATCTTGATATCTACTTTTGGTTTGGCCATATTGGCTCCATGAAAGCGTTATTCATTCTCCTGGGAGCGCTCTGCATCATTTGTCCCCCGCTTGGGATCTTGGCTGTCCTCGGTCTGATGGACTCCGGCAATCGCTGAAGTCGGCTCGGGCGGAGCCTCGCCCTCCCGGCATTCCGCGATTCGCGATCCGGTTCCACTCGAAGTCGCCCCGTAAAAATACCCGGAAAGTTTTTCTTGTGCGCCATGCGTCATGGCGTATAGTTGCCCCCGATAAGTGCCGGGAAGGTGCATCAACACCCGCCCGGCTATCACAAACATCCAACCGTTAAATCAGTATGTCTATGACAACAAAACGCATATCATCAAAACCATGTCCGAGCAACCTTCAACCCGCCTTGCGGAGCGCATCAAAGAGGCACGAAACCGTCTCAACCTCTCCCAAAGCCAAGCGGCGGAAGAATGGGGAATCAGTAAAAGAACGCTCCAACAATGGGAGCAAGCCAGGCGCGAACCGCACGGCCTCTACCGCGAAAAGATCGAAAGCATCCTCGCGTCCTCCTCTCCCAAGCGGAAGCCTCGCCCTGGCATTCGATAACCACGAACTGCGGGACATCGTCCGATGCGCCCGGTTCGACAAACAGAGCCCGGAAGCCTGGGCAAAATCCGCCGTCCTGGGATGGATTCCCGAAACGCTTGAAGCGATCCTGGAGCCCCGCATGCCCGCACGGGAGAGAGCGGCAAAAGCCAACAAAGCGCAATTCCTCATGGAGTTGTTCCACAAAGGAATCCTCCGCGATGAATTGCAGCTCTCGCCCACGCTCTACGACGCCCTGAACATCGTCGCCGCCTGGGAAAGTTGGACATTCGGCGAAATGTGCCGCCTCACCCTGATCTCCCTGCTCGAAAGCGAGTATGGCGACATGCTGACGATCATCGAAGGCAACCACCATTCCAAGCGCGAGAAAGCCTGGGCGAAAGCGCATCAATCGGCCCTCGCTCCGCTGATGAAAATCCTCGGCTGGAACGGCAGCAAAATCGCCAACGAAGAGGAGGCCGCATGAAAAAACCGGCATCCAAAATACCAGCGGGAAAGGTGCAAGCCTACGCCGACACGAACGGTCTGCCGCCAGCACGCAACTTGACCAGGGAAACACCTTCCCCGGCCCCGGAAATCGAAACAGCGGAATGGCTCGCGGCGCGGGGCTGGGAAAGGCTGACAATGGTCTATGAAAGCGAGCTGGAGGCATCGGGCGAGGAATGGCGGGAAAGTGAAATCCTAGCGGACCCCTCCGGGCAACTTTGGTTTGTCACTGACTGGCACAGGGAAAGCGGCATCCCTTACCGGGCGGAGCGGCGGAGAATCACGCGGGAAGCGGCTTGCGCACGAATGGCGCGGTTTATGATCCCGTCGGAATTTCATGGGGATTTCATTCAATGCCAGCGGCCCAAGTCGCGGCTGGAAACTGCGATCCAAGAGGCGCGGGCTTTCCTGCTCCTCATGTCAGACTCGGAAGGCGGCTCGCGTTTCGGCAGCTTCACCGGGGAGAAAGGCCAGGCTCTCCAGGCGGGCATTGTCTCCCTATCACACAGCCTCGGGGATGAGCTGGCAGCGGCCTTCTACGCGGCGGAGGATGCACCATGAAATCAGTTCAACCCAAGCGCAAGCCCGCTGGCAAATGGCGCGGAACCATTCTGGAATTGCAACCGTCCGCGCATGTCCTTTCCATCCTGTCCGACTTCCATAGCAGTCACATGAGCAAGCAGGCCAACGCTGCCGATGCCGCGCATGTCCTGCTGACAACTGCCCTCATGGACTACGGCAACTTGTTTGCACGGGTCGAACAAGTTGAGCGCTACTGCAATGCAGAGGGCTTCAAAGACCAGGGAGAATACCGGGAAAGCGTCTTGCGCACGAAGTTCCCGCGCGGCCGTGTGCCCCGCCAAAAAATGACACGGTAGGCCGACCGCAAACCACCCAGCCGAAAGGGCGCGGAGAAATCTGCGCCCTTTTTCGCGTCTTGATTTCCTGCTGGGCAAGCGCATGTTTGATCCGTGGTCTCCGGCGTTCTCATTTTTCTGTTGCTCTACTTCGCGGTAGTGGCCTTGACTTCCAGCGGAAACGATTCGACAGCGTATTATCTTGGTGACTCCAAAGATCGACGCGAACCCCCGGCACGCAAGACGCATTGACGTTGAGCCATGGTGACGATTATCGCGCTCCTGATTGTTTTTGGTCCGGCCCTGTTCTGGATCGGCTTTGCCGTTTGGGTGTGGACGCGTTGACGCGTTCCCGCCCTTGCAATCCGGCACAGGCCACCATATAAGAAAGTCGCTTATTCGGGATCTTCCGGGAATGACATCGCGCTTTTCCCATGCCCACCCCTGCCCCGACTCCTCAGCCAGCCCGCGCGTACAATCTGCCTTCGATGTCCTCATCAGCACCCGCGCCACGGTCTGACCCGATGAAGTCTGGAACTCTCCCGCCCGGCCCGTTTGAAAAGGCACTCGCCCTGAACCGCGAACTCCTCAAACCAAAAGAGGTTGCCGAGTTGATGGGCCGCTCGTCATGTTTCGTTTATGCTCTTGTTGACGAGGGGAAGCTTGAGGCATTTGCACCGACCGACAGGCAGGTTCAACGGAAGACCATCACCCGCCGATCCGTGCTCATGGTCATGTCCGAGTCCGGCAGCAAGAATCCGGAAATACTCGGCCCCCAGATGGAAGCCCTCCTTGCGTGGTGTTCACCCGATGAGCTGGGCCGCGTAATTCAGGAGGCGAACAGGCTTCTTGAGAAAGGCGGACGCCAGGGAAACCAGGTCAACCGGCGAGGCGTGAAACCGTCTCCTTATTGAGACTGAACAACCCGACCAAGACTCGACCAGGAAGCGCCATTGCAACCCGCCTGAAACTTCTCTGCATCGTCAATTCAGACCCTCTGCATGGCATTCGCAAAATCCGACCGACCCAGAAACTGGCCCAAAACCACTTGACACTTTACCACCTAAATCTTTCCCGCAAACTTGTCCGCTTTTCACAAGTCGCTGATATTCAGACCTTCAATTTTTTCAGATTCCGGACATCTTTGCGGGAAACCGGACAAGTATCATTCCGAACTTTCGGGTTATCGGCTTCCGTAAGTCGTTAAAATGACAGCATTTCGGGCTATTTCGGCCTCTGACGGGCTATTTCGGGATTCCGGACAACTTTGCGGGAAAGATTCACCAACCGCGTGATATCCAGAGATTCTTGTTGACTCTAGTGGTGAAAAGTGGTGAAAAGTGGGGAGCGGTGGCAGATTGTGTCACAGCAAACCTAAACGGCAATGGGTCAGGAATCAACCAGCACAGCGCTATACTCGGGCACGTTTGAGCGTTCATTGGACGCAAAAAACCGTGTTGCGATCCCGTCGGCCTGGGTGTCCGGAGAAGGGGAGGAATTCCATGTGGTCCCCCACCCGAAAGAAAAGTTTCTGATGGTGATGCGGGCGGAAGAGCTCGGAAAGTGGGAGCAAAGATTTCAGGAATCAGCACGGCTGACCCCGAAGGAAAAGCGCAGCGCGATCCGGGCATTCTATGCGTCCGCGCGCGCCGTATCGACCGACAAGCAGGGAAGAATTGTGCTCGCCGAGCCGCACTGCGCATGGGCGCAACTTGCCGGAGATGCCATTTTTATCGGATCCCCCGGCCGGATTGAAATCTGGTCATCGGAAAACTTTGCCGCGAACGAAGGCACCAACAATTCGGCTCTTCAAGCCGCCGCCGAGGAGGCCGGTCTATGACCGGGATGAGCATGAAAGGCCGCCGCCCATGAGGAGGACAATCTGATGGCCAAGGGCGGCCGCTCGTTTTTCTTCGGTTTTAAATCCGGAAAAAACGGCGACGGAAAGCCGCCCGGACACGCCACCATAAAAATCCGACCCCGCAACGCCTATGAGCTTCTTGGACTGCGAAGACCTGCTGGAACTGCCCTTGGAAAAAACTGACGAGAGCGGACGCGTGTATCATGTGCCCGTGATGCCTGACGAGGTGGTCGCGTTGCTG
>Ga0247841_10007965_pt1 | contig 15462 bp, 14 predicted proteins | sample LaCruzMarch2015__2_FD_192410 | JGI IMG/M metagenome (GOLD analysis project Ga0247841, IMG submission 192410) | Freshwater microbial communities from meromictic Lake La Cruz, Castile-La Mancha, Spain - LaCruzMarch2015_18m | ecosystem: Environmental > Aquatic > Freshwater > Lake | place: Spain...
GATGGCGCAGTTGCAAGCTTTGCAAGCCCAACAAAACGGCACTCAAGCATGGTGTCATACTTTCAATAAAAATTTGGGAGTCGGCAGTACAGGCGATGATATTACGGCTCTGTTCACAGCCTTAACCAAAGAAGACATAATATCCCAATACGATTCGCCTGGAAGCGTGAGAATGCAATTTTATGAAGAAACTGCCACAAGTGTTATTAAATTTCAGGCAAAATATGGAATTTTGCAAACAGGCTATGTTGGACCGCTTACAAGAGCAAAATTAAACGCACTTTATAAATGCGGGACGACTTCTACTCCAACGCCAACTCAATCATTAATTACTATTAGTTTCCCGCAAGCTAACAGCAATGTCAGTTTTCCATTAACTGTTACAGGATCTATAAATTCTAATTGGGGAAGATTTGAAGGCACAGCCGGAACAGCACAACTCTATTTTTGGGTTGGTTCAATGATGGCAGGTGATTGGCAAAAGATAGGAACTCCTGTAAGCATTACTGTTGATAATTGGACATCTCCGACAACTAATTTTCATTTTACTGCAAACCTTAATAACAGCGGAATTGGATTAGCAAACGGAACAAAAATGAAAATTATTCTTACAGAGGAAAACGCTTCAGGCTTGGGAACGCCCGACACATTTGAACTGCCGATTATCTTAAATTCCACCACACTATCAACATACAAAAACAATAAATATGGATTTGAATTTAATTATCCTGTATCGTGGCAGACAGAAACAGGAACTTTAAATGGTAATGGACCTGCTGGAAATAATGAGAGCTTATTCAAGGTTAGAAAATCAGATGAAAGCGCTATCATTTATTTTGATATAAAGGAATTGGGCTCAACGGATTTAGGAATCTATTATGCTTCTGCCAAAAACTTACAGGAATATCTCAATTTGTTATCTAATAAAAACGAAAAAGGGGAAATTATTAGAAAATTTATTAGAAATATTACGGTAGCTGGGCAGACTACTTACGAATACGAGCTATACGGATGGGATTATGTAAAACAATTAAATGATTGGAGCCCAGATATTTATTGGCAACAAGGAAACAATATTTATAGAGTCAGCACTGCAGGGGCGAGCAGAGATGATATTTTGTCGATTCTTTCTACATTTAAATTTGTAGCGCAATAAAACCTACTCGCCAAAAAAATTTCTGGCGGTGGCGAGGGCGCAAAAAATTTCCTTTTGCCCCACACCCCAAAAGAATTTTTTGCGCCCGAGCGACGAGTTTGTGTTTCTGCCCCGCCCCGCTTTTGCGGGGCGGGGCAATTGTTTTTCTCACGAATTTTTGATAAAATGAGTTCGAGCAGAGTAGTATATATGCTCCAACAAAAAATAGTCTTAAATTTAGTATACCCCTAATCGTAGTTAAAACTTTTGTCGCTTTTTGGGTGATTTTTTGATAAAATAATAAAATATGGACATTTTTTCAATTTTGCTTTGGTTTTTTGTTATATTGGGATTTGGCATCTTTGCTGGCAGCTATTTCGATGCTATGTGGCTACCGACGAAAAGGGAAAATTATGACAGAATAGCTAAGTTGTCCCAATTAAAACCTGGAATGATTTTTTATGATATAGGAAGCGGTAGCGCTAATATGTTGTTTTATTTTTCGAAAAAATACAATGCCAATTGTGTTGGAATAGAGATAGCACCTTTTTGGTATTTATATTCTAAAATTAAGTCTTTGTTTTATCGAAAGGTAAAAATAAAATACGGCAATTTTTATAAATACGATCTTTCTACAGCCGACGTGGTCTATGCTTTTTTGTTACCAAAAAATTATTTAAAAATAAAAAATAAAACCGATAAAGAATTAAAGGTGGGAGCTAAATTAGTACTTTCTTCTTGGCCATTTAAAAACAGCAAACCAATAAAGGTAGACGGAGAAGGAACATTGACTCCATATTATCTTTATATAAATACATAAAAAAAGAGCCATCAAAAGTAGACGGTTCATAGACACAAACTATTCGTTTTCCTCCCGTTCTTCTTGGCCAGCTTCATAGCCATCCCTATATCCCTCTTCCCACTCGTTTTGATTTGCATCATTTGAAATAGCACTCAACAAATCAAAAAATGCTCCTCCAGTTATATCGCGCTCGCCCTCAAGAGCAGCTTCCTTCCCCTTGTCATACCCATCTTGATAATAGCTCATTTCTGTCTCCTCGTTATTCAAAGACGTATTCACTTTTCAAAGCTAAAAACCGTTTTTAGCTTACTGACTTGACTCTATAAGAAAAAACCCTAAATGTCAACACCTAGGCCACCCCAATGACAAGTTGTGCCCTTTTTTATTTCCAAACTCTAGCATCAGATACTATTCCGCTCAAAAAACGCAAAAACCGTCGGTATTGACGGTTTTTGCGTTTTATTGTGTAGCTATTGACAAGGGGGCTTAAATATGTTAACATTAACATATACTGCTGAAGGGCAGTTTTTTAATATGATAAATCTTTTTAACATAGTAAAAAAGGCTGTTTTGACAGGACAAACCTCTCAAATCAGCTCAATATTTGCAGGCTTTATAGCCGGAGTTATACTGCTTGAAATCTTAGTCCCCCAGCCGGCAATTGCTCAGTTAAAAAATCAGGCCCCGGTAACAAGCGTTATTAAGCTTGTTAAGAACGGCCGTTTAACTGTGTGCAAGCTCAATAAAGAATCTTACGAAGTTGTGAAAAAGGTAAAAATGGTGATTACTGCTTACTCAAGCACACCCGACCAGACAGACGATACGCCGTTTATAACGGCTTCTGGGAAAACGGTGGCTGACGGTATTATTGCCAATAACCTTTTACCATTTGGAACCAAGGTAAGGATTCCCCAGTTATATGGAGACAAAGTCTTCGTAGTTGAGGACAGAATGCATACAAGAAAGGGAAATTATCACGCCGATATATGGATGCCTGAGTATATACAGGCAAAAAATTTCGGAGCAAAGGTTGCTGAAATTGAAGTTATTGAAAGCTAATCCGCCACTCGGCGGATAAAACAAAAACACCCCTTGATTGGGGTGTTTTTGTTTGTTGTGCCCGATTAATTTGGCTTTCAGAAATAATGCGTTAACTAATTTATTGTCCTGAAAAAGTAAAATTTAACAAATTACTATTGCCAGTCGGAGACATAACATTAACTTGATATGTTCCAGCGGGTAATTCACCGTGCACATTAGTAAAACCAAAAGTAACGGAATTTTGACTCTTTGAGATTATGTTTGAATATGCTGTCCAACCCGTATCAGCCGGACTTCTGCCAGTCGGAGAAAATTGAATACCATTAATTCCCGAAAGGTTATCGCCAGAAATTGTAATTACATCATTTTCACCTCCTTGGCTTGGACTAATCTGTGTTATAGTAGGTTTAACAAAATTTGGGTTTGCAGTAACGGTTATAAATCCATTGCCCGTGGTTGAAGTTATAAAAGTATTGTTAGTTTTTGCGCAGGAATGAACATATAATTCTAATTTATAAACGCCTGGAACTATATTCTCTGAATTATTTATTCCTAGTTGAAAATTTAAACCTTCTCCTTGCGCTATGCTTATGTATGAACCCACACTTAAGGGCGTTTTATTACTGTTATAGTCAACGGCGTAAACATCAACGCAGGTTGCAGCACGTGGCATATTAGAAGAAATAGTATATTTAATTGTTTGTGTAGTTCCGATCTGCCACGTTTGGTCTCCAGTTGGCGAAGAAATTGTTATTGACGGCTGATTAGTCGACGTTGTTGTAATACTTGGATTTATAAATTTAAAGCTGGTAGTTATTCCATTAACGATGGAATTATATTCTGGGAATTTATCAAGTGCGACATATAAATAGTAATATTTATTATCCGAAGGATTTTTACCGAGATAATAATATTGGTCTTTGTTTTGTATATTATTATCGTTATAAGTAAATAGATATATTATGCCATCCTCATATTCTCCTTTCAGGGCTGATTTAATTCCACAACTAATAAGACCATTCGGATTTTCTTGGGTTTTTGCACGAGGACATATGACAAGCCCAAAATTTGTTGAAAATTCATTTTGTCCAATAATAAAACTATTTGGATATTTTAATTCAAAACCATATTTGTCATTTTTGTAAATTTTCCAGCTATTTGTTTGGTTGTTTTGTTGTGTCTGGATAACTGACTGTGCTTTTGTTGTAAGGTATTGATAAGCAAAAACTCCACCAAAAATAATAGCTGCTGCAACAATAATAATTACTATACCGACTAAAGTTGAAATCTTTTTCATCTTTTTTATAGATTTAATTGTTTTATTGTACGATTTATATTAGGGGTTGTAAATCTTTCCGAACTTGATTTTTCTGAAAAAATCTTTAATTTTAAGACTAAAGACGGCTTCCAATTGCTTGAAAGCCGTCTAAAAAACCCTTCTATCCCTAATAGTGCCCGAAGTGGGAGTCGAACCCACATGAGCTTTCGCTCAAAGGATTTTAAGTCCTTCGTGTATACCATTCCACCATTCGGGCATTTTGAGGCGCGGGTGGGAATCGCACCCACGTATAAGGGTTTTGCAGACCCTTGCTTTACTACTTAGCTACCGCGCCGTTATAAATATTTTACTTTACTTTTCGTCTTTTTTCAATTGCCCCAGCAGTTCTTCAATTTTTCCCGCGTGGCTGATAACAGTGTCTTTAACAAATATAATTTTGGGGATTGGGCGCTGCCTTAAAGTCCGGTTAATTTTGTACTGAACGCCGTAAACTGATTTTTTTAAAGCATTCAAAATTGCATCTGATTTTTCATCGGGAAACACAGAAACAAAAGCCTTTGCCTCAATCAAGTTGGCCGAACACTCGACCTTGGTTAAAGTAACCAAAATATCGGGTGAAAATGCAAAATCCCTTAAAAGAATCTTACCTATTTCATCCCTTAACAGCGAGTTTACTTTTTCAATTCGATTGCTCATAGTTCGCCTTTTTTACGGGTTTCTATAAAGGCGACTAAAATATCTCCTTTTTCAATTTTAACGGTTCCCTCAAACAGGATGCCGGCTTCGTCGCCCTTTCTCAATAAATCAATGTCTTTTTTATCTCTTTGAAGGTTCACAATTTTTCCTGAACCAACCTTTTTGTCGTCTCTGAAAACTTCTAATTTTGAACCTTTTTTCAACTCGCCTTCTGTAATTTTGCCTCCAACGATTTGGCGGTTTTTTTCTCCCCAAAAAACTAAAATTGTCCTTAATTTTCCAACGTCTGTTCTTATAACTTCTGCTTCCAGGGTTTTTTCCATGCTAAGCCTGATGCTTTGGATTAATTCGTAAATTACGTCAAAAGTTCGTATTTTCAATCTTTTTTCCAGGTCATTTCTCATAAACTTCATTACAGCTGGCGTAATTTTTACGCGAAACCCGATAATTTCTGCTTTAGACATTTCTGCTAATTTAGCGTCACTTTCGTTTATCTCCCCAACCTCTGATTTTAATATCCTTAGAACAGCCTTATCTTGAGGTAAATTTTTTAACATGCCTTCTATTGCCTCAAGCGACCCAAAAACATCGCCTTTTAAAATAATGTTAAGCACTTTTTTATCTCCAGACAAATTTAAAACAGTGTTTCCCACTTCTCTTTTCGGCTCTTCTTTTTTAATTTCAACCAAGGCCTCTTTTTCTGTTTTGTAGCTTTTAAACCTTTCGCCAACTGCCGGCACTTTTTCAAATCCCAAAATTATCACAGGTTGGGCTGGCAGGGCTTCTTTAATTTCTTTTTCCTGGAAATTTTTTATTGATCTCACTTTGGCCAAAGCTAAATCTGTTGCAATAACATCTTTTGGCCTTAAAATGCCTTTTTGTATAATTGCAGTTGCCACAGGACCCCTTGAGCCGTCCATGTATGACTCAATAATTAAACCTTCTGCAGGCACATTAATTTCCGATTTTAATTCTTGTAGGTCGGCAACCAGTGAAATAACTTCAAGCAGTTCATCTATTCCTGTTTTTTCCTTTGCTGAAACCTCAACCGAAGGAATCGTTCCGCCGTACGACTCAACTGAAACGTCTACTTTAGACAGCTCCCCTTTTATTTTTTCAGGATTTGCATTTGGCAGATCAATTTTGTTTAAAACAACAATCATCGGAATTTCAGCTCTTTTTATTGCCATTATCGCCTCTTTTGTTTGCGGTTGCACAGATTGCGCAGCGTCCACAACCAGCAAAGCAATGTCTGCTACTTCGGCCCCCCTTGCTCTCATTGCAGAAAATGCTTCGTGTCCCGGCGTATCAATAAAGGTTATGCGCTTGCCCTTGTCTTCAATTTCATAAGCTCCAATGTGCTGGGTAATTCCGCCGGATTCTTTTGCCGTAATTTTAAAATCTCTAATGGCTTCTAAAAGCGAAGACTTTCCATGGTCCACATGACCCAAAACAACAACGACCGGCGGTCGTGTAAGAATGTTTTGTTTTGGTTGGTCTGTTTTTTTAGCCATGTATTGCTTTTTCCAGCGCATCTTTTTCTTCTTTAGACAAAGTATGCTCTGATTTTCCGTTTTTAATTTGTTTTGAATAAACTCTGTTTCCCTCTTTAATAAATAAGCTTGAAATCACAAGGCCGTTGTTTTGCCCGTCTAATAATGCAATAACAAAGCTCTGGTTTCCGCCCAATTCTTTAAATGGGTTGAATCTTATGACACCTACTTTTTGGATGGTCCTTTCTGAAATATCTTCAAGATTTTTTATTCGTAAAAACGCCTCTTTTATTTTTTCTTCAAGCCCTTTATTTTTTTCGTTCTGCGAGAGAAAAATTTCTTTAAAGCTTTTAATTTTGCCCCCCTCAAGCAGGCAGTCAATTTTTTTGTTTGCATTTAATGTTTGCAATATTAAAACAATATTTACTGCAATTAAGAGCAAAATAAATATTCCTGATAGCAAAAAAACTATTGACTCAAAAGCCATAGGCAAATTGTACAACAAATTTAACAAAAAAGCAATCTAAAGGCTTTTCCAAATGTCAGGGTCTTCTCCTCCCAATAGCCAGGCCGAAAATCCCCTGAAATTGTTTTGTTTCATTATATCAAGTTTTGCCTGAAAACTTTTTTGGTCCTCAAACCAGATTTTGTAGTTTTTGTTGTTATATGAATAGCTTAGGCATGAAACCCCCAAATTTTCGTCAAAACTTATGGTGTGCAGGTATCCTGAAGCAATTGCTAAAACATTGTTAAAAAACCCGGACCCAACCCTAACATTGGTGTCAGCGTTCCATTTCCAGTAATAGAGAGGCACCCCCAAAGACATTTTTTCTGGAGGAATTTTGTCTTTTACATAGGCTAATATTCCATCAATAAATTCTGAAGACGCAGAAGGGCCTTTTGATTTTGGGTCATCGTAGGCCATTAAGCTTATGAAGTCGCTGTTGGCTGAAATTTTTTCGTAGTCATATGCTCCGCCCCAGTTTTTAAAGGCATTGGTGTCTTCAAAGTCAGCAGTTCTTGTTATTGCCGCCACGCTTAAAACCAAATTATTTTTTTTGAATGATTTATATGTTTTTTCAATAAAAGCCGAATATAAATCTTTATCTGTGTATCTTATGTTTTCAAAATCAAACTGCCAGCCAATGTATTTGTCTCTTTTAGCCAGATAAACAAGACCAATGATAACCCTGTCTTGCTGGGCAGGAGAAGTGAGAAGCTTGTGCATTAAGCTCTGGCTGAAATTGGCGTTTGCCACAAGGGGCATTACTTTTAGATTGTGGTCTTTTATGGCTTTTTTCAGTTTTGGTCCAAACCCCCCGACAATTTTTGCGTTGTTGCCGGAAAAGGTTACTGTGTGCATTTGCGGAGCTAAAATATCTATTTTTTCCCAATTCTGTTCCACGCTTTTTACTCCGGCTTCAGCATTATATTGAGCTAAATAAAACACAGCTTCTGGGTTGTAGTTTGCGGGCAAACCCGCCTCCGCATCTCGCGATGCTCGAGCTACGGCGGGCAAGTAAAAAAGCGCAAGCGCGCACACGGCAAAAAATATTAGTAAGTATAATTTTTTTTTCATATTTTAAGGCGTTTTGATGGTTTTCGGAAGCTAACTAGCTGAATCGCATGGGTTGCTAATAATAAAAGAAGATTTGATCCAAAATTAAAATCAACTGTAATGCTCGATTTTTTGTGTATAAGGTCGCGTCAGCAATTCCATGGCTTGAAGTATGGCGTGACATGTTAACATTTTCTGTTTCTATATTGAAATTCGCAAAAGCTATATCCTGCAAATATTTAAGAAAAGGTAGTGGTAAAAGCAAAGAATAGTCGGAACCAGATTTAGTTTTTGCTTTTTCTACAATATACGAAATAAGGTCTGCTGATTTTACATGTTCCCCTTTTCCAGTTTCAAAATAATAGAGCTTTCGCAAAATTCCCTCAATTTCAGTCCATAGATTTTTCGTGCAATTTATAAAACCATCTTGATTGTTTTGTAGATAGGCATTTATGCCCGCCATAATCAGGGGTTTTTTATCATAAAAAATTTGGTTTTTCCACCATTTTCCGGTTATCTTTTCTATCCGTTTTTCGTTGAAACCATCAGTTATGGCTTTAACCCTATTTTCAAAATCAAATTTATTTAGATACGCCTCGCTCAATTTTTTATATTCCCAGGTAAGAATTTCAACAAAAGGAAACCAGCCGTCTTTCATCATTTCTTCAAACTGGGCTTCAGATTCTAAAACCCTATAGACATGATAAAAAGAAAGATAGCGATAAATTTCACCAATGGAAAGCATCATTTTTTCGACATCTAATTTTTCGGTTTGAATTAAATGCGGTGTGTCCGCAGGTTGGGATCTTGGCGTTAAATCAAAAAATAAGCCAAAGCGCCAGCCACCCTTAAAACAATAGATAACCTTATCGGTTTCAGCAACCGTTATTTGAGGAAATTTGACCTTACGAACATCTGCAATATCTCCTTGGGTTATCACCTCGCCTTGTTTGATATCTCTTTTAGCCTTAATTTCTACCGCTACCTGAAAATCATTAACATATAAATCCGCACTCAGATTTTGATGGATAATCACTAAAAATTGATGAACTACATCTATTAAAACCCGTGCTTTGTTTAGAAAAATATTAGATATTTGTTCCGAGTATTGATAAAATTCTGGGTCATCAGAAGTCAAAAGTGCTCGCGTCAATACCTTAGCGGTATCACCGCCCTTGGAATTTTCAGCTGCAAAGCCGGCTAAATCTGGAACTTTATCAAAGTGAAATTTCATAAATTTTGGCTATCTGGGTTACACAATAACAAATTGTCGTGGCGGAGGAGGTGGGACTCGAACCCACGAACCCCTTGCGGGGTTATAGTTTTCGAAACTATTGTAATAGCCGCTATACGACTCCTCCAGATTTATATTCAAGGTATCTTTTGAATTTATTCGAATGTTTTGGGTTTGAGCTTCCGATTTCTGAAAAATATCTAATTATTTCTTTTTCACGTCTTAAGAATATACTAAATTTTGTTTTTTGGGTAGGGTGATAGCCGAGTTTAGTAAGATTTTTTTTGAAAAAAATAAGAAGTGGCAACGATCTGTTTGTAAAGTTTATTCCACAATTTAAATAAATTTTATCTTTGCATCTATGTTTATCAATATAAAAACACCCATCTGTGTCTAATAATCCTCGCATACAAAATTTTGTGAAAATATCTGACTTTCGGATCCAACTTGGAACAGACACTTGTTGCTTTACTTTATTACCAACTTTCAGCCCTTTTCTGACTAAAAATTCAACAAGTTTTTTTCTCGAAATAACAAGGTTTTTTACATTAGCCCCTTTATGGTCGCCAAGTGATGGCTTGACGTCGAAGACTTTTTCTAGTAATTTCGCTAGATAATTTATAAAATCCTCATCGTCATCCCTGTTAAGGGTTATTGTGATCTGGTTTTTTGTTATGCTTCCATCTCCCAAAATAATTCCAAAAATTTCAGCTAGCATGGGTGATTCTTTTGGAACTGTAAATGGTAAGCATGTGGCAATAAAAGGGTGTTTTTTAAATTGACCTTCTTTTCTCCACCATTCTTGCCATTTTTTCTTTCTGTACTTCGGATTACCCTCAAATTTACCATATTTTTTAATTACGGCTTCCCATCCAAGTTTTCCAGCTCTGTTCGTGTGCCAAAAAGGTTCTTTTATCTCAACGTCTTTTGGCAAACTAATGCCGGACTGTTCAGACAGCGTGTTTGCGGCGTCTAATGATATTGAATAAATTTCTCTTTTCCAATCTCTGAACGTTCTTGAATCAACACCCAGAATATCTGATATCTCGCCCGAGCTTAAATCCAACTCTAGCTGAATTCCATTCAAAAATTTTGTCTGTTCGCCTTCAGGAAATATAACTCTCTTATGGTATTTTTTATTCAGCTCCGCCATACCTCCATTATATCACAAATTAAAATTTACATCAAAAATGCGGCCTGGAGCCGCATTAAGATTTTTTATTTTGTATTATTTTGGAAGTTCTTTATGGTCTTCGTTTTTTACTATAATTTTGTACCAGTCGTTAAAGTCATATATGTCGTGGGCCATGATTCCAGCTATAGCTCCTACAAAGAATTTTGGAAGATAGAAGTAGTCTATTACCCATACTGCTATCAATACTATCGCCCCCATAATCCAGTGATGAAAGTGCAGTTTCCACTTTCCAAAATCAACATAAATTTTGTCTACTTTTCCTGTGGCAACGAATTTATTGTAGTAAAGTTTGCAGCCTAAATATCCTAAAAATAGTCCTAATGCAAGCAAAAAAGAGTAGTAAAACGAGGTAACCAGCACTATCGCCGGAAGGACCTTTTTCACATTGCTTTTTGGTGTTTATGACGTCATATATAGGGGGTTTATTTTATAACTTTAATTATAAATAAATACGGCTATTTACGACTATTCCCAGTTGCCTAAGATATAAGCAACTTATGTCCATAATATCAAAAACCAGACCCCCTGTCCAGCGTTTAGCACCCGACTTATACACACCTAAAAATTACATAACAAAGCCAAATTTTGTCAAAAAACACCCTTTTTGGGGTGTTTTTTGACATTTTGCCTGCACTGAGCCTGTCGAAGTGTGCCCCCACGAGGAATCGAACCTCGATTTAAGGTTTAGGAAACCTTCGTCCTATCCGTTGAACGACAGGGGCAATGTGCTATAATAGCATAATAATTAAAAAAAATAAATACATGAAATCTCCAATTGTTGAAATTGCAAAGAGGGTTTGCCCGGCTGTAATAACTGTGGTTGTCTCAAAAGACTTGCCAAAAGTTGAAGAACTCTTAAACTTTCCCTTTGGCCAGACCAGTAAAGGCAAGAAACTAAAAACCGAAAAAACCCAAGTTGGGGGCGGGTCCGGATTCATTGTTTCAGCGGATGGATATGTTTTTACCTCAAACCACGTGGTGTCAGACGAGTCTGCAGATTACACAGTAATAGTTGAGCCGACTAAAAAATATCCTGCAAAAGTTTTGTCCCGCAACCCCATAAATGATATAGCTGTTTTGAAAATTGTCGCAAATGAAGAATTGCCTTTTGTAGAGCTGTCTGATTCAAGCAAAATTGAGATTGGGGAAGATGTTTTGGCGGTTGGAAATGCCTTGGGAGAGTTTACCGACACCCTTTCAAGAGGAATTGTTTCCGGGCTTTCAAGATATATCACAGCTTTTGGCGGAGTTGACCATCAAATGCAAAATTTACGAGGGTTAATTCAAACCGATGCGGCAATAAATCCTGGAAATTCAGGCGGACCATTGGTGGACATGGACGGAAAAGTTATTGGAATTAATACCGCGATGGTAATGGGAGCTCAAAACATTGGTTTTGCAATTCCAATAAATTATGCCAAAAAAGATTTAGAAGAGGTTAAAAAATACGGAAAAATAAAAGTGCCGTTTTTGGGAGTAAAATATGTTTTGCTTTCAAAAGAAATGGCTCAGGCAAATAAATTGCCGACCGAAAGCGGAGCTTTGGTTGTGCGCGAACTCTTAGGAGAATCCCCTGTCATCAAAAATACTCCGGCAGAAAGGGCAGGCGTAAAAGAATTCGATATTATTTTGGAATGCAACGGAGAAAAAATAACCGATAAAAATCCGCTCGGCCATATTTTGCAAAAATGCAAAATTGGCTCTGATACAAATTTAAAAGTTTTGCGCGAAGGCAAAGAAATAAATCTGAAAGTAAAATTAGAAGAAAAAAATTAAGTAGATCTTATTTTCTAAAAAAACTTTTAATTTTTTCGAAAACCGCTTGTACCGCAGAAGAAATAGAAGCTAACACGTTCTGCGGTTTTATCGTTACCGGATTTTCAAACTTTTCACAGGTTACAGTGTTTATTATTGTGTTTATTGTGCAAGCCGAAACATATTCAACGGCAGTTCCGTTCCATTTCCATAAATAACTGTTCTTACATTTAGTATAGTGATTTTCTCTCGTGGTAAAACTTTTTGCAGTTTCATAGCCTTTTTTCTGGCATATTTTTTGGGCAGTTAAATTATCTGGATAATATACTCCAGAACAAGCTCGCACGCAAGATCCAAAAGTGCCATTGCATTTACCGCCTAAACAGCGCAAGTTTGGCACTTTGCTGTTTGGGTTTGTGTAAATTTGACTGTTATTGAATGTTTTAGATATTGATTTGGAAATAGTAAAAGTGCTGTCGCTCCTATCATTTGCGCTTGGCTGGCTGAGCTGGCCAATTTCAATTTTATAAACGCCCGATGGAATGTCAGCCGGCACTGTCCAAGAATAAGCTCCGCTTTTAGGGTCAATAGTATTGCCCAAAACATCGGTAAAGTTAACAATACCATAGCTGTATGAACTGGACACAGACTGAAGGCTTATATAAAATGCCTTTTTGATATCTATTCCTTTTTGCTGCCAAGTAATATTGTGGGTTTCGCCGGTTTTCCATGCTTCTCCCCCGTTTGGAGAAATTACTGTGATAGAGGGGCGGTTTGTTTCTGTGCAGTTAAAGTTTTCGTCAAAAGGTCCAAAATATGGATCTGAATCATTGCAATCTTTTTCGGGTTTGTTTGACAGCGGGCAAATACTTGGCCTTTGTTCGCTATTTCCCCAGCTATAATATCCATCGCCGTCTTTATCTTCGCATTTTATAGCGCCGTCAAACATTGCCGGCCAATAACTTCTGTCTGTTGGAGGTATAAACGGCCCGATTGGCAAAGACCCCCAGGCCATATCTTTAAGAGTTACTTTTATTTTTCCATAACCATTTTCGCCCCAATAAGTTCCCCAGCTATTTTTATAAATCCAAATTGTTTCTTTGGTAACGCTGTCGGTTTCGTATCCGGCTAACACCATTGCATGCGCCCAAGGAATAATTCCACTATCAAGAGGACCCTTGCTGATTAAAATCTTTTTATAATCTTCTTCCGACAAATCCATTGTTTGTTTTGTGCAATTTGGAGTGCCTCGATCGTTGACAAATTTGTAATCATGAAAATTTGTAATTTTCCAAATTCTGCCAGCCCAATCAGAACAAATATGTGTGTTGTCGCAATAGCTTGTTGGGTAGGCTACAGAGTCTCTTTGAGCGTAAACATCGCAATTTTCATCTGCTATGCCGTGATAAACCGATTTGCAATAAATATATCCGGGATAGCACATATTACTGCCAAGACATCCTGTTGGTAATCCGCTAACTTCTGTTATTGGCCCTTGGTTTATGCAGTCAGCTAACATTTGTTCTGACAAATTTAAATCAAGGTGCTGGTTATAATAAAGATTTATTTGCGCTTCTAATGCGCCCACATTTGAGTGCGCCCAGCAGGTTCTGGCAAGCCCCTGATTTTTAACGCTGGTCATCCAATTTTCACCGTTAACGTTTCTCCAATCCCATGAATTTGGAAGTTTGGACAAGGGCGCTGCAGACGGTTTTGACAAAGGAGAAAATGTAAAAACTCCTCCCGTGTAATATTCAAATCCTTGTAAATTGGGGAGTTTATCTATGCTAGTTCCGTCCGCATTTTTAAAGAGGCTTTTCTTTTGTTCATAAGTTAATCCAGAAACAGATGTTTGGCCGGCAACCCACCCGAGTTTTTTATTTTTTATTGCTGAATTAATTTTTGCAATATTTGAAGTTTCTTGGATTTTGCCTAAATCGCTTGTGTATAAAGCAACTCCCTTTGTTTGAATATTTTTGTCTAATTTTTGGAAAGAATCAACAGAATTTATATTTTTAATATTAAGGGTTGCATCAACAATTTGTATTTTTAATAAAGAAGCTGTTACAGAATCCATCGCACAGGTTTCTTGGCAAGCGCTTGTAACGCTAAAAGTTTTTGAGCTGGCTATCAAGGGATATGCTTCGTAAACAAGGCGTTCTGTGCCATTTTTGTCTACTAATATAACCCGCACCAGGCTGTTGTCTGACTTTAAAGTAATGTCAGCGTTTATAGATAGGCTGTATATGGGTTTACTAATACTTAAAGAATATATGGAATCAGCAGAAAAAGCTTGTGCGCTTGCTTGCAAGGGCATTATCACGGCGATTAAAAATAATATCGCTAAAATGAGTTTAATATTCATAATTTTTTATATTGTTTAATGATACTCCCCCCAATTTTTTTTTGCAAAAATGTAAAAAAGGAAAAAATTAAATAAAATAAAAAAATACCCGGAGAGAGTGCGTTGCACCTCTTCGGGTTTTGTTTGTATTATCAGTCCCGCGTTGGGACTTTTGTTTTGCCCTAGTACGCAGCGGTGAGGCGCGCCCAGTTGCCCTTGGCTTTGGGCGGGATAGGCTCGGACCCTTGCGCGCAGTACCCGCAGGTTGCAGGACCGGGATTCCACAAACCCACTTTTCGCTCGATGAATGGGCGCAATTCTCGGCCATCTGGCAGGCAGCGGTCAATTTCATCGGGCCGGTGTACTAGCACGCCGACGAACTTGGCAAGTCTCACCTGGTAAGGGTTACCCTTGATAATCGCGTTGCTTGCCAAGAGTGTGCTGTCTTTGGTGGTGACCAGTTCTTCAATCTGAAGGAGCACAGAGCCTTCGGGGACCGGGTCGTCGTCCTTGAAAACCATGGTGTCCTTGCCGGTATTCGGATCTTTGGGTCCCTTTTCTACGATGTAGTTAGGAACCCTCAGAAGTCGTCCGACGTCTGCTGTGATTGTGATGGACGAGTATGCCGAACCGAAGACTCCATCCACTACGCCGAGGCCGGCCTCACTCAATTCTCTTACCAGGCAGGCGGCAAGGATTTCCCGCAAGTTCGGGAATTTGAGTACCCGTTTGCATAGAAAGAATCCATTACTACACTTGCCAGAGTGGAGTTTGGCGTGCGGCCGTTTTGGATTTTCGTCGTGGACCCATCCTGCTTCCAAAACGGAAAACCACGGCAGCGTGTCATCTGCGCTCGGCAAGTGGTTGCCGGTGAAGTTGCGCAGATCAAGTTCCATCAATTTTTGTCGCGTCAACACGTAGCACCTCCTT
>Ga0247841_10007966_pt1 | contig 15462 bp, 17 predicted proteins | sample LaCruzMarch2015__2_FD_192410 | JGI IMG/M metagenome (GOLD analysis project Ga0247841, IMG submission 192410) | Freshwater microbial communities from meromictic Lake La Cruz, Castile-La Mancha, Spain - LaCruzMarch2015_18m | ecosystem: Environmental > Aquatic > Freshwater > Lake | place: Spain...
TAAATGGCCTTCTGGTATGGGAAGCAAATCACGGAACGATATACCAGTAAATTTGCACCCATTGCTTGATGAGTGCATAACAAAATCACGAAAGATAGCCCTTGAAGCTTGCCAAACAGAAGAACTTACAAACGCCTATCTGAAAGCTAATGCAAAAGAAACAGGGCCTTTTCTAAAAAACGAGAATAAGTTATGATACTTAAATAGTGGTCGGGGAGTGTAAGCTCGCTTGAATAGCGTTTCTAACATTATCCAAAGCCCACTGCTTTGAGAAAAATAGTCCGTCGCAAGATGGGCTATTTTTTAAAACAGAGATGGGAATCGAATCCCAAAGAGGGGTTGGGAGAAAAGGCATTTTCTCCCGTTTAGGAAAACAGTGAACGAAGTGAGCGTTAGAAACCGAGAGGTTTCTAAGGAGGAACGGAGTAGCGACGGGTTCTAGCGAAGTTGATTCCCAGCGCCCCTGCCTTTTTCGGAAACCACTTTTAAAGTAAGTGGTTTTTTGGTAGAATTATGAAATAATCAATCAAATAAATTTATGAAAAAAATAATTAAAATTTTATTAATCATTGGAATAGTAATTGGGGTTTTAATCTCTATTTATTCGGCATTTATGTTTATTGGTAGTTCTTATTATCCAGCTCCATCTGTAATGATCTGGGGAGGGTCTCCATTAGAAATTGTTGAAAAATATATACCAACTAAATATCAAAACGAAATAAGCATTAGAAAGGCTGGTTTTTTAAGTAATATTTACACCAGCGTGAAAGATATAGATGTTGAAATAAATAACACAAAGCAATATCGGCCCCTTTCTTATGAAATAATATATAAATCTTCTGACAATAAAGATGTTGTGTATCAAAAGATTGAATTATTCCCAACAATTAAAACATTACTAAGAAGCCAAACATATGCCGATGTTCAGGATAATTTAATTTCTGAAATAAAATCTATGCCAGGTAAAAATAAAGATATTATTGACGAAAAAGTCTTGTCATATAAATATGAAAATATAGATTATAATGTTGCATTTGTTAAGAAGAATCAGTTTGCTTCTAGGGGAGTAGACAAAATTGTCGCTCAAGCATATGTTTATTTCCCAAAGGATGAAATTTTTGTGCAAGTTGTTTTTTATAAACAAATAGCAGCAACCTTTGAAGAGCTAGAGAAAGATGTATCTGAAATAATCCATGAACTTATTGATAAAGCCAAAAATAATAATATTAACAAGGGTGGGGGATAGCTAGGTCTGGGAAGGATGCGAAGTTACAACTCTTGAGTAAAAGATTTAATAGAAATTAATATGCTGAATTGTGAAAACATAATAAAACTCTCTGATAAATATTTAGTTGGTGCTCCCACTCAAAGAGTGCCAGAACGCATTCAAACGTTGGAAGATATTGAGCTAGAGACAAAGATTAACATTGAGGTAATACAAGATGTTAAGAATATTCTTGATAAAATAAAATCTATAGGAATTTCAAAAGCATCTCGTCGCAGAGAGTGGCATCATTTCTTCTCAAACAATCTTGTTGCGCATAGTGTACTTATTTTAGTTGAAAATTCAAACGAGGTATGGATAAAAATTAAAAAAGATAAGAATGAGGTTTATACTCCTAATAAAAAATTACCGTTATTATCAAGGCACGAAAGAAAAATAAAACCACAAGATCGTGGCTACCGAGAAGAATTTCAGAAAACCATAATTCAGCGGTATATAGGGTCGTTTAAGAAAGAGTGCATTGATTTATCTTTTTATTATAAAGACTTATCTTTTACAGCCACTCTATCCTTGGCTGATTCAGAGGATAGCTCCCTTTATCAAATTGAATTTGAGTACGATGGACACAAAGAGGATTATGATCCACCGACCTATGAAGCTATTTTGAACACTTTTGAGCAAATGTTATCGGACATATGCGGCTCGAAAATTAAAAGATTAACCACGCATACAAAGTTAAGTTGGTTGTTAAATGAAAAAGCCGTCATTTTTGAAAAAAATGTGTAAATCATAGCTATGCCATTTTAGTTAGATTTTGAGATATAGATAGGAAATTAAGTGGATTAAACAGCACATAAAATTGCTTGAATAGCGTTTCTAAGATTATCCAGCGCCCCTGCTTTCTTGGAAGCCACTTTCAAAGTAAGTAGTTTTTTGGTAGAATTATTGAATATAATTAAAATTTAAATTTATGAATAATAAAATAATTGCAATAATTGGAATAGTGGCGTGGGGTTTAATTCTCTTAGGAAATATGGGAGTTTTTGGCGGTGCTCATAACCAACCAGCATTTTTAAATTTAATTATAGCGTTATCTACTATAGGATTCATAGCTTTGGCCTCAATAAGTTTGTGGAACAAAAGGATGTGGTTGGCAATAACCTTTTCGTCTTCATTTATTCTTGCTATTTGTTCAACATTTTTAGTACTATTTGGCTTAGAAGAAATGTTTCTTTTAACAATGAGTGTTTTATTATTAGTTCACTTTATTGCAGGCATTTTAGTATTTGTTTCGCTTTTTAAATTAAAATAGTACTTTAGTGCTCCAATTTTTTCTCAATTTTTTTTAATCCTGGTTCCAATATTCTCCGCGATGCCCTGCCGACATTGTGCGACAGAGTCACTTTTCTTGTCCTAGGCACGTGCAAGGATAATTGAGGTGGTTTTTTGGTTGTGGTATAATATATTATATATTGAAATACAAAATTATGAAGAAAAAATACATACTAGTAATAGCATTGGCGTTATTAATCTTTAGTGGTGTTTCTGTTGATAGGGTTCAAGCTACTGTTGGTGGGCCAACTTATATTTATGATTTTAAATATAACCCGATAGATGAATCTGTTTACTATACAACGGTTTCAGAAAGTGGAAGGGGGTGTCCACCAGAATTAATGAAAATATCGTTGGTTTCTGGTCAGTCTCAAGTAGTTTTTTCTTGTAGCGATGGCGAAAAATTATCTTCAGCGTCTTTAGTCAGTTCTGAAATTAATAAAATTACCAAGGATTTTAAACAACTTACACAGCTTAATTTAAAGGAAAACAATATAGTAATTGATATTAATTTTTTAAATTCAGAAAACTACTCTGCTGAAATTAATGAACTGCTAAAAAGAAATTTTAGCGCTTCTGTCTACCAAAATAATAAAAAAGTTACAGATTTTACAATATCAGGTTGTAAAATGGAACAACCGTTTATCTTCGCTGGATATGCTATTCCAGGTTTTGATAAAAAAATTATAATACTATCTTCAGCTATTAGTAATTGTAATGAAGGTGGATATATTGGCGAAACACTAAGTGTTGTAGGAGGAGTTGATAATTTAAAAAAAGACTATTGGTCTAACATGTATAAAGGGCCTTCCGCGTTAGTGCCAAACGAAGGAAGCCTAGTTGTTTATGAGGCAGATAAGCTGGCTGACATTAAGCCCGTCATTACTCCTCAGGGCACCGAGAAGCCTGATAGTTCTAATAATTCACAAAATTTAAATTTTTATTTAATAGGCCTTTTGGTTGTGTTAGTTTCAATTCTAATAGGAATAATATTGGGCAGATTATTTACAAAAAAAGTATCATTTGAAAATAAGAAAGATTAGTTAGTAGCACTTAACACAAGAAGTCACCTTTTAATTGAGGTGGTTTTTTTGTACAATAAGTATATGAAAAATATATTAGAGACATTTTGTCCTTCATGTAAATCTGTTATTACAGCAGATGCTTTTTTTTGCCCTAATTGTGGCAAGCAATTAAAAGACAAGCCACTAGCCATAACGTTGTGGAAGCAGGCTGTTGTCTATGCTGTAAGCATATTTATTCCACCATTTGGACTTATCTATGCGTGGAAATATCTTAAACAGCATGACACAAAGTCAAAGATAATTGGCTTTGTGGCCATAATTTTAACAGTAATTTCATTAGCTTTTACATTCTGGACGATGGATGTTTTGGTAAGCTCTATAGATCAATCTATAAACCAAATAAATACACTTGGCTTGTAATAATAATTTGTGATATAATTATTTAATTGGAGAAATATATCTTCGTAATATTATATTGGTATAAATAAATTCTTATGGATAAAAAATTAAAAATATTGATTGCAGATGACGAAAGGGCTTTGGCAGGTGCTTTAAGCCTAAAATTAAACCACGAGGGCTTTGAATCGGTCGTTGCATTTAACGGCAGAGAGGCAATGGACCATTTAGAAAAAGATAAATTTGATTTATTAATTCTAGACTTAGTAATGCCCCAATTAGATGGCTTTGGAGTATTAGCAGAACTTAAGACTAAAGGCATTAAAATGCCAGTTTTAGTTGCTTCTAATCTTAGCCAAGCTGAAGACATAACAAAAGCAAAAGAATTAGGGGCCTTTGATTTTTTCATTAAATCAGATACACCAGTATCTGTAATAGTTCAAAAAATTAAGGATCATTTTAAACTATAGAAACATATGAAATTAGACTCAAATAAAATAAAGGAAATTTTATTAGCCGGAAGCTATATTAGCAAAGAAGACGCTGAAAAAGCCGATAAATTTGTTAAAAACAGAGAGGGAGAATTTCTAGATTATTTTTTAAGAGAGGGTATTTTAACACCCGACTTATTGGGTCAAGCATTGGCAGAGTCATTTGGTGTTTTATATATAGATTTAAATACAAATATTCCAGAAAAGGACTTAGTTTTAAAAATTCCAGAGCAAATAGCAGTAAAATTTAGAGCAATTGCTGCATCAGAAACTGATAAATCAGTTGCAGTTACTACAGATGACCCTTCTGCTAAGGATCTACTAGAAACAGTGACAAAAATTTTTCCGGACAAAAAAGTCTCAATTGCATTTTCTCTAAGTGAAGATATAGATGCTTTGCTTTTATTTTATAAAAAAACTTTAGATACACGATTTGGTAAAATTATTGCTGAGAAAAAAAGAATAGCCCCAGAAATTATTGATGAAATTATTGCAGATGCTTTAGGCTTTAAAGCTTCAGACATACACTTTGATGCACAAGAAAAGGAAGTTGTTATAAGGTTTAGAATTGACGGAGTTTTGCAGGAAGCTGGAAGAATTCCAAAAGAATATTATGAAAATATTTTAAACAGGGTAAAAGTCCAGTCCAGGATGAGAACAGACGAGCACTTTTCTGCTCAAGATGGAGCTATAAGATATGAAAAAAATGGTCAGTCAATTGATATGCGTGTTTCTGTTGTTCCAACTCTCGATGGAGAAAAAATAGTTATTAGGCTTTTGGCAGAATATATGAAAAGCTTTTCGCTCGACGACTTGGGGTTATCTCAGAAAAATCAAAAGCTTGTTTTAGCAGCTGCTAAAAAACCGTTTGGTATGGTTTTGGTAACTGGGCCAACTGGTTCAGGGAAAACAACAACTTTATATGCTTTAGTAAAATATTTAAATAATCCGGGAATAAACATAACAACAATTGAAGATCCGGTTGAGTATAAAATTCCTGGAGTAAACCATATTCAGGTTAACACATTAACAAATTTAACTTTTGCTCAGGGACTAAGGTCAATTGCAAGGCAAGACCCAGATGTAATTTTAGTTGGGGAAATTAGAGATTTAGAAACAGCAGATATTTCTGTTAATGCAGCATTAACCGGGCACTTATTATTTTCAACATTCCATGCTAATGATGCAGCTTCCGCAGTGCCAAGGTTTTTAGAAATGGGGATAGAGCCATTTTTACTATCGTCCACATTAGAGTTAATTGTAGCTCAAAGATTAGTTAGAAAAATTTGCGATAAATGTAGATATAGCTATAAAATTTCAACAAGTAAACTGGCCGAAACCTTCCCTGAAGCAAATAGTTATTTTTCGGGAGAAGTAACATTGTATAAAGGTAAAGGGTGTTCAAGTTGTTCCGGCTCGGGTTATAAAGGTAGGACTGCTATTTTTGAGGTAATAGATTCAAGCACTACAGAAATGCAAGAAATGATATTAACAAATCCTTCTTCTCAGCAAATTTGGAAATTAGCAAAAGCTCAAGGGGCAGAACCATTATTCGTAGATGGCTTAGAAAAAGTTGAAAATGGAATAACAACAATAGACGAATTACTAAGAGTTTCTAGTCCTCCAGTAGAGAAATCTGAAGGCGCCAGGAGTAGTGTATTAGTTCAAGAAAATGAGGAGGTAAAAACTCCAAGAAAAGCAAAAAGAAGCACAATAGAGAGTGAATAATTTAAGAAATAATAATAAAACAAGAAAAAATGTTTAAAAAAGTAGAAACTAAAAAGAAAAGAAAAAGTTTTTTTAGCAATCTGCTTTTGGGAAGCAGTAAGGACTATATTATTGAAAACTTAACTTTATTGGCTGATTCGGGAATGGGAATGATAACAGCGTTAGATTCTATTGCAGAAGGTACTAGTTCAAAAAGAGTTAAAAAAATAATCGAAGATATAAAAAAAGACATTGATGCTGGTTCGCCATTGTGGGAGGCATTATATTTTTCTTCATTATTTCCAGAAAAATCTATTTCCTTAATTAAAATAGGAGAAAAGTCTGGCAGATTAACAGATAATTTAAAAGTTGTTTCTGAGCAACAACAAAAAGAGAGGTCATTTAATTCTAAAATTAGGGGTGCATTATTATATCCTATTTTTGTATTAGTAGTGGCGGTTGTTGTTGCAATAAGTATTTCCTGGTTTATATTGCCCAAATTAGCAACAGTTTTTACACAATTAAAAGTTAAGCTACCGCTTTTAACTCAAATTTTTATAAATATCGGTATATTTTTGGGAGCAAATGGTTCATGGGCTGTGCCTTCTTTTATTATAGCTTTCTTACTTTTAATATATATTATTTTCTTTTTTAAATTTACAAAAGGTATTGGACAATTCTTAGTTGTTCATGCCCCAATTTTCAAAAAAATAATCCAGCAAATGGAAATAGCAAGATTTGGCTATTTATTGGGATCGCTGCTTGATGCGGGAATGCCCATTGTTGAATCTATACGGTCTATTAAGGAAACATCTAGTTTTTATAATTACAGAAAATTTTATACTTTTTTAGAATCTAGTGTTGAGGATGGAAATTCTTTCCAGACAAGTTTTTCTAAATATAGGGGTATTAAAAAATTAATTCCGTCTCCAATACAACAAATGATTGTTGCAGCCGAGCAGTCTGGACATTTATCTACTTCTTTAAAGAAAATTGGAAATGTTTACGAAGAAAAACTTGAAGACACAACAAAAAATTTATCGGTGATCTTAGAGCCAGTACTTTTAGTTATTGTTTGGTTGGGAGTTATGGCAGTTGCCCTGGCGGTTATAGTGCCTTTGTATGGACTAATAGGTGGACTTCAACAATAAATATGTCTTTTAAAGAAATACAAACTAAAAAAGGGCTCGCCCTGAGCTTGCCGAAGGGTTTCACTTTATTAGAAGTTTTACTTTCTTTAGTTTTGATTACTGTTTTGGTGGCAGTGGCTGCACCGGCTTATTACGGCCTTTTTTATACAAACGATTTAGATGTGGCTAAAAACCAAGTAGCTCAAACTTTAGGAAGAGCTGCTTTTTTATCTTCTGCTTCTGATGGTGATATGAATTGGGGCGTAAAAGTGTTAGTTGAAAATATTATAGTTTTTAAAGGTGTGAGTTATTCAGGCAGAGATGCTAATTATGATGAAGTTTATTCAACTTCTGCATCTGTAACGCCATCAGGTTTAACAGAAGTTGTTTTTGATAAACTGACTGGCCTTCCGCAAACAACCGGGACAATAACATTGACTTCAGCCAATGGCGAAGTGCGCACAATTGCAATTAATACAAAGGGTGCGGTTACATATTAATTTATGAATATTAATTTAAAACAAAAAGGACCTGCCCTGAGGAATTCGAAGGGTTTTAGCGTAGTGGAAGTGTTGCTTGCAAGTGCATTGCTTGTTGTTATTGTTACGGCCTTTGCCGGAGCTGTAATATTTGGAGAAGAAAGTACTGCTTTGGCGGGGGGAAGGTCGCGCGCTGCTTTTTTAGCACAAGAGGGAATTGAAGCAGTAAGAAATATTAGGGATGAAAATTTTGCTAATTTAATTGATGGTTCTTATGGATTATTTGTTTCTTCTAATCAATGGGAGCTTTCTGGTAATTCAGATGCAACAGATGGCTATGTGCGGCAAATAACTATTTCATCGATTGATGTTAATAGAAAATTAATTACTTCTACAGTTAATTGGCAACAAAACAACCAGCGCACGGGAAATGTTACGATTACCACAGAATTAACAAACTGGGCTCAATAATTTTATGAAAAATAAGGGATTTACTTTAATAGAACTTCTTTTATATATTAGCTTAAGCTCTATTATAATTTTTATTACAGCAATGTTTTTAATGACTCTTTTAGAAGTTCGTGTTAAAAATCAAACTATTGCAACAGTCGATCAAGAGGGCAACCAAGCAATGTCCATTATGACGCAATCGTTAAGAAATGCCACTGCAATCAATTCGCCAGCTGTTGCCGGTCAGGGATCAACACTTTCTTTAACAACTGGAGTGGCTGGAAAAGACCCGACAATTTTTACATTATCTAGTGGAGTTATAACAATGCAAGAAGGAGCTAGTGCGGCAGTTCCATTAACGTCTAATTTAGTTGTTATTTCAAATTTAAATTTTAGAAATTTAAGCCGGCCAGATACTCCAGGAAACGTTGACATAACATTTACAGTTGACCATATACATTAAAATGCAAAAAATTATTAACAAAAATTATTTAAAATATTTATTAGCAATTATTTTTGTGGTAATTTTTGTTGCATTACCTTTTTCGAATGCCAATGCAGCAATATCTCGTGTTCAAACTACTGCAATTGGAAATAATAGTCCTACAATTACTGCAACTTGGCCCGCACCAACTACGGCCGGAAACCTTCTCGTTGCTATTATTTCTGTTAGGGGCGGTACAGGCAGAACAATAACTCCGCCAGCAGGTTTGGGTTGGACTTTGGCCAAAAGATCTGACAATGGGACAACTATTTCTACTGCCATTTATTATATCCAAAATGCAGCATCGCAATCGGGAGGTTCATTGTGGACTTTGAATGTCTCTTCAAGAGCAACGCTCACTTTAGTAGAATATTCAGGAGTTGCCATATCTTCGGCACTTGATCAGACAGGTGGCACTAGCGGTACTGGCGTTACTGGTAACTCAGGGACAACATTAACTACTACTCAGGCAAATGAAGTTGTAGTGGCTGGAATTTCTGCTAACAATTCTAGTAGAACATATTCTGCACAATCTAGTGCATTTACTGAAGTTAGCGAAGTTAATTCAGGTGGAACATCAAACGGTTGTGCGACAGTATTTGAAGAAAAAATTGTTTCAGCCGTTAATGCACAAAATGTAACAGCTCTTATTTCAGCTTCTTCTGTTTGGGTGGGGGCAATTGCTACCTTTAAAGAATCTGCGGGTAATCCTGTTCCAACAACAACAAGTATTTCACCAACTAGTAAAGTTTATGGCGAGGCTCAGTTTACCTTAACCGTTAATGGAACAAATTTTATTTCAAGCTCGGTTGTAAATTTTGCAGGTTCGGCGCGTACAACAACATTTGTTTCTGCTACACAGTTAACAGCAATAATTCCGGCGACAGATCTTTTAACCGTAGGCTCGTATAATATTACAGTCACAAATCCTGCACCCGGTGGTGGAACTTCTAACGCACAAATATTTGCTGTTAACAAGGCAACGCAGGCAACATTAGTTACAGTTGCTCAAACTGTTACATCTCCAACCGCCTTTGCGCCACTTTCAACTACAGGAGGCTCTGGAACTGGGGCAGTCTCATATGTTGTAACATCAGCTGGCACAGCTGGTTGTTCTGTTATTGGTACAACTCTTTCGTATACATCTACAGGCACTTGTACTGTTACTGCAACAAAGGCCGCAGATGCAAATTATTTAGTTGCTTCGTCTGTTGCTCAAACATTCACGGTAACCGCTAGCAACCCTGTTCCAACAACAACTTCAATTTCGCCAACTTCAATAGCAGTTGGCTCAGTAGGATTTACCTTAACAGTTAACGGAACGAATTTTATATCTTCCTCTGTTGTAAATTTTGAAGGTTCGGCCCGAGCGACAACTTATGTTTCTAGCACGCAATTAACATCATTAATTTTGACAAGTGATTTAACAGCAATAGGTACATTTAATATTACAGTTACAAATCCATCACCTGGTGGAGGAACGTCAAATGCTCAAACATTCACTGTAGGAAACGCAATGCCTACAACAACAAGTATTTCGCCAATTTTAAAAACATCGGGTGAGGCAACGTTTACTTTAACTGTTAACGGAACAAATTTTATTTCAAGCTCGGTTGTTAACTTTGCTGGTTCACCAAGAACAACTACTTTTGCTAGCTCAACACAGGTAACTGCTACAATTTTAGCATCAGATTTACTAACAGCAGGCTCTTTTCTTATTACAGTTACAAATCCATCACCTGGTGGAGGAACGTCAAATTCACAGGTATTTACAGTGCATAATACAATTCCAAGTATTACAAGCATTTATCCGCCTTCTGTTGCAGTGGGCTCGGCACAATTTACAATGACAATTAATGGGGTAAATTTTGTTTCAAATTCTCAGGTAAAATTTGGTGCCAATGTACTTGCTACTACATATATAAGCGCCACGCAACTTACTGCGGTTGTGCCATTGTCATATTTAATTTTGGCAGGAACTTTTAGTATTACAGTTTATAATCCAAGCACTGCAGAAACTTCTAATTCGCAATCATTTACTGTTGGAGCGCTTGGCAGACACGAATTTAATTACTCAAAAACATTTTATGGTTCTGGAAGCTTAAAACGTAAATAGAAATGATAACAACATTTAAAATAAAATCGAATAAAGGTTTCCTTACAATGGTTAGCGCTATAATGGTTGCTGCAATTGGTCTTTCAATTACTGTTTCTTTACTATTATTGGGGCTTGGGGCTTCTAGAACGAGCTTTTCAACAGAGCAGTCGTACCAAGCTAATAGTTTGGCTAATGCATGTGCAGAGGAAGCCTTGGTAAAAATTTATGAATCTATGATAATGCCGGACCCAGTTCCAGACCCAGTTCCCGTGCTTACGCCATATACTGGCAATGGGAGCTTAACAATGGGCCAAGGGACATGCTCATATAGTGTTACTAACGCAGGTGGAAATACTAGAAAAATAACTTCTACAGGCACGGTTGGCACAGTTATAAGAAAAGCACAGGTTTTAACTAGTACGCTTAACCCAGTAGTGGTTTCTTCATGGAAAGAGGTAGCAGACTTTAACTAGTTATTCACAGGGTATTGTAAATTAAAATTTGGTATAATATACCAAGACATAAATTAAAGGTCGGAGAAAATCTCGCAGACAAAAAATTTGAAAATATAAAATAAATTAAAAAATATCAATATGCAAAAAACGCTTCAACAAGTTCAGTGCAAGAGAAATAAAGGTTTTACATTATTAGAAGTTTTGTTAGTTATTGCTCTAATCGCAATTTTAGCTGGAATAGTAATAGTTGCAATTAACCCTGTTAAACAATTAGCAGAAGGCAGAAACACTCAAAGAAGAGCAGACGTAAATACAATTTTAAATGCTGTTTATCAATATACAATTGATAATAATGGCGCGTTGCCAGCTTCCGTTCCTAGTATTGCTAGTTGCGCTTCAAATGTATCTGCCTCATCTACGAATGAAATTTGTACAACTGGTGGTACCTGTACAAACTTAGTAGACTTATCAGTACTAACAGCTAGCGGAAAATACATTGTTTCCATTCCAGCTGACCCAAGTACAGCGACTGCAAATGGTACAGACTATTACATTTGTAAAGATAGTACAAGTAGCAGAATTACAGTTGCCGCAAAAACTCCTGAAAATAGCGCAACAATTTTGGTTACAAGATAAATTTATAATTAACTATTCCCGACCCGCATAACGGGTCGGGAATATGATAATATGCAAAAAAAATTTCAGTATGCTCAGTTCGGACAAAAAAAGGGTTTCACATTGCTTGAAATTCTTTTAGTTATTGCTTTAATAGCAATTTTAGCTGGTATTATTATAGTTGCAATTAACCCTGCTAAACAAACAGCAGATGCAAGAAATGTACAAAGGGTGTCAGATGTAGATACGATAATGAATGCCATTTACCAGTATTCAATTGATAATTCTGGAGCAATGCCCGGAACTATTCCTGTTTCAAATGTTTGCCCAGCAATCGTGCCGAGTGAAATTTGTAAAGATGGTGGAGCCTGCACTGGTCTTATTGATTTAGCTACTACTTTAACAGCTAACGCAAAATATATAGTTTCTATTCCATTTGATCCAAGTGAGTCCACTGCAAACGGCACAGGGTATAATGTAGTTAAAACTGGTAATAACCGTATTATTGTGTGCGCTCCTGGTGCAGAAAATGGTGCCACTATTAGTATAAGTAAATAAAATTATCTTATTATCGCAAATATGAAAGGAGTAATACCAAAATTAATTTCAATAGTTTCTATTTTAGTTGGATTAATGGTGATTGTTGGTTGGTATTTGGATATAACAGTTCTTACGAGCATTTCTCCAGAATGGATTAGAATGAAGTTTGCTACAGCAGTCTGTTTTGTGCTCTCTGGCATAATAGTCTATGTTCTTTCTATGGAAAAAGATAAAAGTGAGATGCTAAAAATGGCGCTTTTATCAATTTGCCCAATGCTTTTAGTTTTAATTATGGGAACGTTATTTTTAGGTTCAATTTTTGGCTTTCAAACCGGCATGGAAAATATTGCTTTTGTTGATAGGCACGAAGTTGCTACGCCAATTTTTCAAGGCAGGCCAGCATTACCAACAATGATAAATTTCATGCTGATTGCATTAATTGGATTTTTATATAGTTTTCGCTTCGCACAAAGAAAAGCGCTTTTAGCTGTTGGATTAATTGTGGGAATTATTGGAGCTGTTGGATTAATTGGATATATTACTAACATTCCAGCTCTAATGTATGAAATTAAGGGCATTAGTAATGCGATAGCTATTCATACAACCACGTTGTTTGCCTTATTGGGTGTAGCTCTGGTGTTTATTGGAAAGAATAAAGAGTCTAATAATTAATGAAAAATTATCTCAAATTAGTAAGATTATTAGTTATATTTTGTGTTCTTGTTGTAGGCATATATATGTACTATTTGAGTACATATGATAGGGCCATTTTAGCCGGGCAAGCAATTGATAGAGAAACCATAAACTCACAAAATATTTTTGATATTATTAAAGCTGGGGATACTAACGCCATATCTACGGTTCTTGACGTAATCCTTCAGGACAAAGGTTTTAAAGATGTTTTTTTGAAAAAGGACAGGGTTGCATTGTTTGATTATAGTCAGGAGCTTTATAATAAAATTAAAGATGATTATGGAATTACGCATTTCTATTTTCATCTTCTAGACGGTACCAATTTTGTTCGCATACATGACAAAACAAAATTTGATGACAAAATAACACGTTTAACATTTAATCAAGCTGTTGATTCTAAAATTATAGGCTCGGGCATAGAACTTGGTAAAACTGCCTTTGCCTTGCGCGTGGTAAAGCCATACTATGATAGTGACAAATTGATTGGCTATATCGAGCTTGGTCAAGAAATAGACCATTTTTTGAGTATTCTTAAGGAAAAAACTGAAAATAATTATTCTATTTTTGTGGAAAAAAGAGCCGTTGATATGACTAACTGGGCTTCTGTTAGGGCTGCACATGGTTTTAATAGTGATTGGGCCAAATATGTCAATTTAGTAGAAATGAATAGTACAATAAAAGACAGCCAGGGTAATGAATTTGTTTCTAAATGTTTAAGTGAAGAAAATGCACAAAAAGTTTTTGACTCAAAGAATGCGAGCAGGACAATTATAGGTAGCGTTGGAAATAACACATCCTGTGCTGGATTCGATTTATTGGATGCTTCTGGTGCTAAGATTGGTGTTGTTTTACTGAGTTCGGATATTTCTGCAGATTTAGCGATTATTGATAATTTTATTTATACTCAAATAGTGTTTATAGTAATATTATTGATTTTTGTTTTTTCATTATTATTTTATGTATCCAGAAAAAATTTAGAAGCTCAAAAAAAATATAAATATCTTTTTGATGGTTCAGAAGACGCAATTTTAACATTGGTGCCTCCAAATTGGGCGTTTTTTGATGGTAATGGGTCAGCACTAAGACTTTTTGGATTAAAAGATATTAAAGAACTGAAAAAAATTACCCCCGATAAAGTTTCGCCAGAATACCAGCCCAGTGGTAGTCTTTCAAGCGTAATGGCAAAAGAAATGATTGATATTGCTTTAAATACTGGTTCACACTCTTTTGAATGGGTTCATAAAAAAATTACGGGTGAAGAATTTACTGCTAATGTTTTACTTACAAAAATTGAACTTAAAAATGAAATCATATTACAGGCAATAGTTAGGAATATTACTAAGCAAAAAGAATTGGAAAAGTCAGCCGAAAGAGCTATGGTAGAGGCAAAAAAAGCATTATCTGATGCTGAAACTTTAAATAAATATATGGTTGGGCGTGAATTAAAAATGGTAGAGTTAAAAAAGAAAATCAACGAAAGTAATAAGAAATGAAAATTAGTTCAAAAATAAATTTAGTTTTAATTAATGGGTCAGTTTTGATTATTTTGGTGGCTGGTATAGTCATTAACGTATTTAGTTCTAATGAATTAAGAAAGCTTAGCGAAAATTCCATTGTTGCGCTAAATGATTCCCAAGCGCATGAAATATCAACTTTTCTTAATAGCGAAAAAGAGGTTGTGTTGTCTTTGGCTGCTAGCACGGTTTTTCGTGATTATTTATCGAAACCGGAAGATTCTGTTGAGTATAATAAGCAAAAAATTATTTCTACAACAAGACTTAAGCGTTCTGTTGAAGCAGTAAGCCAGATTGGTGAATTATTTATTCTAGATAAAAATGGTAAAGTTGTAGCCTCTACTAATGTGGCCAGTGAGGGCGTTGATAAATCTAATGACGAATATTTTATTGAGGGGAAAAAAAATGTTTATATAAAGTCTTTATATTATTCATCAACAATAAAGGAGGCAGCCTATGCTGTTTCTGCCCCAATACTTGATGATGCAGATAAGAGTTTGCTTGGAGTTGTGGTGGCCAGAATGAACCCTAAAAATCTATATTCGACTATTCAGTCAAAAATGGCAAACACTAAAACTGGGGAAAGTTTTTTAGTGGATATTAATAATTTTTTAATCTCCGAAGGCCGCTATTTAACAAAAAAAGATATTCTAAATAAAAAAATTGAAACTGATAATGTAAGAGATTGCTTTTCATCCATTGATAAGGGCAAAGATACGGAGGGAATTTTAAAAACAAATATTGGAAATTATATAGACTATAGGGGCGTTGCTATAGTTGGGGCTCATCATTATATTGCTGATGCCAGATGGTGTTTAATAACAAAAC
>Ga0247841_10007968_pt1 | contig 15461 bp, 12 predicted proteins | sample LaCruzMarch2015__2_FD_192410 | JGI IMG/M metagenome (GOLD analysis project Ga0247841, IMG submission 192410) | Freshwater microbial communities from meromictic Lake La Cruz, Castile-La Mancha, Spain - LaCruzMarch2015_18m | ecosystem: Environmental > Aquatic > Freshwater > Lake | place: Spain...
TGCTGTAAATTTATACCGCTGCTAATCATCTCTACCTCCTTTTTCTTATATCAATAAGAAAAACAGATAGATAATGATCGCTTGACTATAAACTGTCAACCATCATTTTGTTACGTATAGCAGGAAGTTTGTGCACACCTCCGCTCTCCCGAAAATTCCCCATCCGAAAATTGCGCCTTTCAACCCGTTATCATCAACCCGGCAGATCTACGACTCAAACTACACTTCTGATGTTTGCAGTTCACTCCCAGGACATCTTCAAGCGCACCCATTCTTTAACCTCTTCAGGACGCGGGGGAATCGTTATATTGCTCATTAATTGTTGATTTTCTATCATTACCACACTGTCGAAGGCTCGTTTTTCAGGAATGCCCGAATCGGGCATAGCGTAAATACATGATATTATTAATTTATTTATATGTGCAGCAAAAATTTGAGAAGTCAGGAAATGACCGCTGGTCATAAAGGTGGTTTGAACCATCGGGATACCTCCTTTCAGAACCGGATTCCCGACAAAAGACTTCGAGAATGACATGGGGTAAAGCCCGGCCCCACACTTCCATCCACGCTCTCGTCACGGGCCACCCGTAGCAGCTTTTCATCAGATGGTCAAGGAATCTCCCATGCCAAACCTCGATGCAAAGATAGGCGATGCCGAATTCTGTTACCACATAATGAATGTCACCCCGAGTAAGGGTGACGCCGGAACCTTCCCGGAGCATAGGGACTATCCGGAAGACGACGAAAGTTCCATGCCGCCCTTACTTGTTGGCAAGGTACGACGAATTCAAGTCAAATAGGTTGGTGAGTCGTTCCTGAACCTGGGCTTGCATCGCAGGTGATAATGAGCCAAGTTCACGCTGCAGCAATGATTTTGTGACCGTCATTAACCGATGCAGTTGAAGTGTAGATGAAACCCGGAGCCCGGTCGAGGCAAAGTCGAGGTCACTCGAATCAATGACCAAATCAGTATTCAGTGGACTGGTTGGAACGCGGCTCGTGATGAAAGCCAGGATGAGATGGTCATGCGGACCGATTAGGTCAGTGATGCAGACCGCTGGACGAACTTTTGTAATGGAGAGGTCATCGAAGGGAAATGGGACAAGAACGATCTTATGTTTCGTCATGGGTAAGGTTTACCGTCGCTCAATGTATAGATGTCTTCTTCAGGGTCTTTCAGAAAGTCGAAGGCAGGACTGAGGGCCGCCGTATGCAACCATTCCTTTTCATCCCATTCATCAACCGGCGAATACAGGACAATGACTCGCACGCGCTTTGGGCCTGCGATGGGAAGGATGTCGTCAAGTTGCAATTGGTGACATTCATTGACCGTTCCTGACATTTCTATGGCGGTCAGCGTGGCCTCCATTTATCTTTCCCCCTTTCTGATTAACATTTACTCAGTTCGGCAACCTGTAGCGATCAAATTCCTTGGCCGCCTTAAAGTAAACATAGCATTATTTTACTCATCCGTGAAGTAAGAATTATCATTGTGAAATATCACTGTTCTTCAACGCGTCCGATCATGTTTGGAATTTGAGATATGTACACCATTAAAAACCTTTGTAAGGTTCTAAGATGATAAGCTTTTTCATTTAAGATTAACACCTGCTTGCAGGAATGTTGGGATTACCAAAAACAGGTATTTTTCACAACCGACATTCCCAGTTTAATGCGGCGAGGGTATTTTCTTGACCTCCTCGGGAATTTCTCCTATAGTCCCTCCCTTGATTTACAATCTATTAAAGGAAAGGTATAAACTATGAAAATCATTCTCTTAGGCGCCCCGGGAGCGGGTAAGGGCACCGTCGCAAAATTATTGACGGATCATGACGGATCGGTACAGATATCAACGGGGGACATTCTGCGCGGCGCTGTCAAGGCGGGCACGGATCTGGGTAAACAGGCAAAAACGTATATGGATTCGGGAGATCTCGTCCCGGATCAACTGATCATGGAGCTGATGAAAGAACGGTTGGCCGAGCCGGACTGCCGGCAGGGATTCATTCTGGATGGCTTTCCCCGCACCATTCCCCAGGCCCAAGCCCTTAAAGGGCTGATGGACGAGCTGAAGATCCGGCTTGATTTTGTCGTCAGCCTGGAAGTTCCCCGTGATGTAATTCTCGATCGTCTAACCACGCGGCGAACCTGTTCAAATTCCGATTGTCAGGAGATCTACAACATCAAGAGCAACCCGCCCCTGCCAGACGGGACGTGCAAAAAATGCGGAAGCCCTACGATTCAGCGGGATGATGAGACGGAAGCGGCTATTCAATACCGACTGGAAACATATGCAAAAAAGACATCCCCCCTCATCGAGTTTTATCAGAAAGAGGGCCTCCTGAAACAATTTGCCTCCCTCAACAGCAAAGATACCGTCGAGGCGATCAAGAAGCAACTTCAGGGATGATTGATTACGAAAAGGAACTAAACGATGAACAGTGCCGGGTCGTCCTTGAAAAAGACGGGCCGTTACTGGTCATCGCCGGCGCGGGCAGCGGCAAGACCCGGACCCTGACCTACCGGGTTGCCCGGCTGATCGAGTCGGGCAACCCCCCCGAGCGTATTCTGCTTGCCACTTTTACCAACAAGGCCTCGCGGTCAATGATGTCCCGCGTTGCCGCCCTGATGGCGATGGACGTTAGCCGCTTATGGGGCGGCACCTTTCACCATCTGGGACACCGCGTGCTGCGCGCCCATGCAAAGCGCCTCGGATATGAGAACAATTTTCTCATTATCGACTCCGACGACGCCAAGCAACTGGTAAACCGCTGTATTGCCGAAACAGTTAAAAACGATGGCCCAAAATTTCCCCGCGGTGATGTCCTGCGTGATGTGATCAGTTTCTCCCGCAATACTGATGAGAACCTTATCGATGTCGTGGGAGACAAATATCACTATCTGGCCCCCCATCTGGATGCGATTCTAGCGATTGCCCAACTTTATGGCCAGGAAAAAAAGCGCCTCAATGTCATGGACTTTGATGATCTCCTCATCAACTGGCGGCGCCTGCTTGTTGAACATCCGGACGTGCGGAGCACATATGCGGAACGGTTTCTTCATGTTCTGGTTGATGAATATCAAGATACGAATGTGCTCCAGTCGGACATTACTGATCTTCTTGCCTCCCACCATCGAAACATTATGGTCGTTGGTGATGACGCCCAGAGCATCTATGCCTTCCGGGGGGCAAACTACGCCAATATCATGGGTTTTCCTGAAAAATACAAGGAATGCAAAATTTACCGTCTGGAGGTAAATTATCGCAGTACTCCGGAAATTCTGCATATGGCTAATTTGAGTATCCTGAACAATGAACGGCAGTTCAAGAAATCTCTTCGAGCCATTCGTCCGAAGGGCGTTCTTCCGGCGCTGGTCCCCCTCAGGAATGTTCAGATGCAGGCAAATTTTGTGGTTCAGCGCATCATCGAGCTGATCAGGGAAGGCTATCCGATTCAGGAAATCGCCGTGCTTTATCGCGCCCATTTCCATTCCATGGACTTGCAGATGGAGATGACCAGACGGGGAATACCCTTCACGATCCGTTCGGGAATCCGTTTTTTTGAGCAGGCTCATATCAAGGACGTTACCGCTTATATGAGAATAACCGTCAATCCCCGCGATGAGATGGCCTGGAAAAGGGTTCTCGGTCTCTATCACCGCGTGGGCAGGCAGACGGCGGACAAGCTCTGGCAATGGCTTGCCGTCCAGAAAGACCCATTGATTGCTGCTGCAAGCGATGAATTCCTTCGCAAGGCGGCACAATCGGCAAGGCCGGGACTTGCAAAATGTCAGGAACTGCTAAAAGAACTGGTTGCCGTAGAGAACAGGGACATCGGGATGATAATCGAAACTATTCTGACCAAGGGGTACGATAATTATCTACAGGCCACCTACACCGACGCAACGCAGCGAATCGATGACCTTTATCAGCTGGCCGTATTTGCGGCCAAGTTCGCCTCGCTTGAAGATTTCTTGCAGGAGATGACTCTCCTTACCAGTATTGGTGAGGAAGAAGAGACAGAGGCCAAGATGGATGAGGGCAGGGTCATCATGAGCACCATCCACCAGGCGAAAGGTCTGGAATGGTCCGTGGTGTTCATCCCCTGGTGTGCGGAAGGGATGATCCCCCTTGGCCGGGCGCTGTCGGAACCGGAAGGAGAAGAGGAGGAGCGGCGGCTATTTTACGTGGCCATCACCCGGGCCAAGGATCAATTGTACCTCTGCTATCCCACCGTCGATTACCGGCGGGGAGTGGGATACGTCCCGGTTAAACCATCACGTTTTATCCGGGAGCTGACACCCGCATTTTCCCATCTTAGGGAAAGGCCGTATGAACACTGGGCAGTCGATGAAGACTGACGGCTTCGTAAAAAGATCCGGATGCGGCGTTGCGCTGCATCCTTCGTCACTGCGGCGTACGACAAGTACGCCTCATTCCTCAGGCTTTGCGAGCCTTGCCTGCGGATCTTCTTACGAAGCCGTCGATTATGGCCAAATATTCGACTTTCTAAGGGTTCAGCAAGACTATGTGATTCTTAAAGCCAGCGATCAGTTTTCTGCTTTTCATCGTATTCCGCCCGCAGGGCGATCTGGGTTGCTTCGGCAATATCTTCAACCCTTTTAACCCAGTCCTCGAATTTGATGTCCACACCGAAGATCCCCACCATCTCGTCACGGTCATCGATAATCGGCGCCGATACGGTAATACAGAGGGCCCCCGTCATTTTGGAAATGTAAAAATTGGTAACGTGGATCTTGCCAGTCTGCAAAGGCTTGATAAACCAATCCCGGTCGGATTGGTCTGTTCCCACGCCGTAGTTTTCATATTTTGCCCTGTCCTGGATGTTCGTAATATTGCGCGTCGTTTTACGACCGTTCATATCGACGACATAGGCGAACTGGATAGAGGGGTTTTCCTCAATGCATTGCTGCATCACCGGCTCCTGGGACTCCGGCAACATCGTCTTTATGGCCGGATGTTCAATAACCTGCTTGACAACAGCCACGGCAGTCTGGGCAGCCCGGTATTTAATCTTGTCAAGTTCGGACATGAAGAGTTCGGGGAGGTATTTTCGCACCCGTTTTTCGAGTTCCTCATTGGAAATGCTGGTGACCCGTCCGGATTCATACTCCTCCGATATCCACTTGTGAATCTTGGATATTCCGGGATGGCGCTTATCAATGGATGTTTCTTCATCGAGACGAAAATGGGAGTTGATCCAGAAGGCGATTCCGGACTTTCCCGATACGTCCGTTATCATGGGGACAATAGGTCTTTTCAGAATCTTGGTCGTGTCAAAGATATTATAAATCTCTTCGCATTTGATCAACCCGTCAAGGTGGACGCCGGCGCGGGTAACATTGAAATCGGCGCCGATAAACGGATAATTGGCAGGAATCTTGTGACCGATCTCTTTTTCGAAATAATGGGCTATGTCGGTGATCACCGTCGTATCGATGCCGTTGGTCGATCCCGTCAGGCCGATGTATTCAATGATCAGTGCTTCAATGGGAGGATTACCTGTCCGCTCCCCGAGCCCCAGTAATGTTGAATTGGCGGCGCCGCAACCGTAGAGCCAGGCTGTGGAGGCGTTGATCAAGGCCTTGTGAAAATCATTATGACCATGCCACTCCAGGAGATGACCGGGAACGCCGGCGTCGTCGATAAAGGCCCGGATTAGCTTGTCAACGCTCCGGGGCAGGGAAGCGCCCGGATAAGTTACCCCGTATCCCATGGTATCACAGAGACGGATCTTGATATTCACTCCCGATTCCTCTCTGAGCTTCATCAATTCAATGGCAAAGGGGATGCAGAACCCATAAATATCGGCACGGGTGATGTCCTCAAAATGACAGCGGGGGATGATGCCTTCGTCAAGAATGGATCGAACGATATTCAGATATCCGTCCAGAGCTGCCCGGCGGCTTTTATTCATCTTCAGAAAGATATGATAGTCCGACACGGAGGTGAGAATACCCGTTTCTTTCAAACCCGCGTCCTTAACCAGGTGAACATCTTCCTTCGCGGCCCTGATCCACCCGGTGATTTCCGGATACTTCAAACCGAGGGCCATGCATTTTTCAACGGCTTCCCGATCTTTTTTGCTGTACAAAAAGAACTCGGTTTGACGAATAACGCCATTTTCACCACCGAGGCGACTCATGAGCACAAAAAGATCAAAAATCTGTTTTACCGTATAAGGCGGCCTTGCCTGCTGTCCGTCCCGGAAGGTTGTATCGGTAATAAACAGTTCATCAGCCGGTGAGATTGCCATCAACTTGTGATCGAAATCGATCCTGCTGACTTCGTCATAAGGAAAGACATCTTTTTGCAGGTTGGGCTCATCAACATCTTTTAATTCATAACTCCAGAATTTTGTATGCTCGTGATCGAGGACTTTTTTGTTCGCGTTCCACTTCGCCATGTTGCTGCTACTCCCTAAAATAAGAGAGGGCGCATGAGATCTTCTTGCGCCCTCTCGGTTAAACTATGTCAGATACTTTATTTTATCGGGGGCTTGCTTCCTGTCGGCGGTGTGTATGGTTTTTTTGCCCCTGCTTTTTTTCTCGCCTTTTTTATGTCCTTCATTGTGAAACCATCACGGGGAATCTTTAACTTCTGACCGGGATAAATGAGGTTGGGGTTTTTTATCTGCCCCTTGTTTGCCTCATAAAGGATTGGCCAGAGGAAGTCGTCGTCATAAATATCTTTGTATTTGGCGACAAACCAGAGACTATCGCCCTTTTTTACCGTATACTCCGTGACGGCCCCCGATGAAGCTGCCGAACCGGACTTGGTTTCGCTGCTTGCTACGGCTGATCCGCTTTGGGCAACCGTCACGCTCTCGGCGATTACCACCTTATCCGAAGCGGTTCCTGGATCGCCACTAACTGCTTTTTTAGCACAACCGGCAACAGAAAAAATCATCATCAAAGAAAAAAGAATACTGCATAAGACCATCCACTGATTCTTCCGACACATGTCACCATCCTCCTTTATTAGAATGAAATATCGAGCCACGACCTATTCATTATGTTTGTATAAAGATGGAGGTCGTTTGTCAATGAAAAAAACTTATTATTGAACGATTTTCAAAGACAATTCCATAAGCTGCTCAATACTTACCCGCGAGGGGGCTTCAGACAGCAGGCATGCGGCCTTCTGCGTCTTCGGGAAGGCAATTACATCGCGGATGGACTCCGCCCCGGTCATGAGCATGATAAGACGGTCAAAACCAAAGGCAATTCCTCCATGAGGGGGAGTTCCGAACTCAAGGGCGTCGAGAAGGAAGCCAAACTTGGCGCGGCTTTCCTCCTCTGCCAGACCGAGGGCGGTAAAGATTGCCGCCTGGACATCTTTTCTGTGGATTCGAATACTGCCGCCCCCGATTTCGGAGCCGTTCAGGACGAGATCGTAGGCCCGGGCCCGCACTTTGCCCGGATCGGTTTTAAGATAATCAAGATCCTCCAAGACCGGTGATGTAAAGGGATGATGGGTGGACATGAATCGTTTTTCCGTATCGCTATACTCCATGAGGGGGAATTCGGTAATCCAGGTGAAGGCATAGGCGTTGGGATCAATCAGGCCGAGCTTCTTCGCCACATAGACACGAAGGTTGCCGAGGGAATCGTTAACAATACGCGGCGTATCGGCGACAAAAACGAGCAGATCGTCTGTCTTTGCCTCCATCCTTTCCTCGATATTCTTAATTTCCTCAGGTTTCAGAAATTTTGCGATGGGCGATGTCCAGCCTTCGGCGTTTATCCGCGCCCAGGCAAGGCCCTTGGCGCCATAATCACTAACATAATCCCGCAAATGGTCGAGATCCTTCCGGGAGAGACTGCGGTTATCCTCGATCTTGATAGCCTTGATAACGCCTCCTGAAGCCGCGACTTCCTGAAAGAGCTTGAAATCCGCCGCTTTGAGGATATCCGTCAAGTCCCTTATTTCTAGCGTAAAACGAACGTCAGGATTATCCTTGCCGAACCTGGATATGGCCTCATGGTAGGGAATCCTGGGTAACGGAAGTTTCAGGTCGACGCCGATACAGGCCTGGAACAGATGGGCCATAAATCCTTCCATTACTTGAATGAGATCGTTTTCGTCGATGAAGGACATCTCGATATCGATCTGCGTAAATTCGGGCTGACGGTCGGCGCGGAGGTCTTCATCGCGGAAACACTTAACGATCTGGTAATACCGGTCAAAGCCGGAAACCATCAGCAGCTGTTTGAAGATCTGCGGCGACTGGGGGAGGGCATAGAACATACCCTGACTCACCCGACTGGGAACAAGATAATCCCGCGCCCCCTCGGGCGTACTTTTGGTCAGAAACGGAGTTTCCACTTCTATAAAACCTTCCCGGTGAAAGTATTCACGGGTGGCGGCTGCTGCCTTGCTCCGCAACAGGATATTTTTTTGTATGTCCGGCCGGCGCAAATCAAGATAGCGGTACTTAAGGCGGACGTTTTCAGATATCTCCGCGGTGGCACTGTCGATAAGGAAGGGGGGCGTCCGGGACTCATTGAGAATCTCGAGTTCCTCCACCATGACCTCTATCTGGCCGGTCTTGAGATCGGGGTTCTCCATGTCCGCCGGTCGCTGACGAACTTTACCCCGCACGGCCAAAACATATTCACTCCTGATTCTGTGCGCTTCTTTATGGGTGTCGATGTTGAACTCGGGGCTGAAAACGATCTGGACGAGACCTTCCCGATCCCGCAGATCCACAAAGATGACCCCGCCGTGATCGCGGCGGCGATGGGTCCAGCCCATCAGAATGACCTCCTTGCCTGCATCGGCAATAGTCACAGCGCCGCAATAATGAGTTCTTTTCCTTTTTGTTATGAAATCAGACAACTTATTTACCTCTTTCGTTTCTGTAATATTTTTAAATTCAGGCAGCTATAATGTGTTTTGCCAATTCCTCAAAATTGTCAAGTCTTACCTTGATCTGCTCCTTGGTCTGCATATCTCTCAAATCCGCTTCGTGCGACTCTATCTCGCGATCGCCGATAATCAGAACTTTTTCACATTTAAGCCTGTCAGCTCTTTTCATCTGGCTCTTTAATCCCTTGGCGGTATAATCCATCTCGGTTTGAATCCCCTGTATCCGGAAACGATTGCACAATTCATAGGCAAACTTTTGCGCCTCTGCACCCAGGGCGGCAACAAAAAGGGCGGGGGGATTTATGAAATTGTCGCCTTGGTCAGCCGGCATCATGGCAAGGAGACGTTCAAAGCCGATGGCAAAACCGATGCCGGGTATATCCGGTCCGCCGAGGTCGCGAATCAGGCCGTCATATCTGCCGCCGCCGACGATGGCATTCTGGGCGCCCAGGAAATCCGTGGTAATTTCAAAGGTCGTCCGGGCGTAGTAATCAAGACCGCGGACCATCCGGGGATTGATGGTATAGGCAATCTCAAAAATTGTAAGGGATGACAGCACCTCGGCAAAATGATCGCGGCAGCCGCCGCAAAGAAAATCCTGAATGACCGGTGCGTGGGCGATGATCTGCTTGCAGCCTTCCATCTTGCAGTCATAGACTCGCAGCGGATTCGTGGAAATGCGTCGCCGGCAATCTTCGCATAGATCTGCCTCTTTCCCTTGCAGAAATTGGAGAATGGCTTCCCGAAATTCAGGTCGACAGGAAGGGCAACCCAGGGAATTCACCTCGAGCTGCGGGGAATTCAGGCCGACGCTCTTGAGGAAGTGAATCAGCATGAGAATCAACTCGGCATCAATACGGGCATCCTCATAGCCCAAGATTTCTACGTCAAGCTGGTGAAATTGGCGGTAACGTCCTTTCTGGGGGCGTTCCCTGCGGAACATGGGACCGATGGTATATAGTTTTGCCACCGGATCGGCGGCGTAGAGGTGATGTTCCAGATAAGCGCGGATTACGGAAGCCGTTGCTTCCGGCCGGAGGGTGATGAGATCGTCTCCCCGGTCGCGGAAGGTGTACATCTCCTTTTCGACGATATCCGTCGCTTCCCCGATTCCCCGGGCGAAGAGATCCGTCTTTTCCAGGATCGGAACACGGATTTCGCGACATCCAAACGCGGTAAAGATTTTCCTGGCCTGCTCCTCAACATATTGCCACTTGCCCGTATCAACAGGCAGGATATCTTTAAAGCCTTTAACGGCAGTGATAATCTCCATAATCTTCCCGACCACTAAATAGAATAATTAACGGGGGCTCGTTAGCATATAACTCCGGGAATGGCAACGGGTAATGTCGTGAAGACTTGATAATAAGTCGTATCAATGAGTTGCCGGTTTTTGAATGAAACTCTGGGGATAAAGTTGTCCAATCTTGTGGTCGTTGAAATACTTGAGGGCTTCATCACGATTCTTAAATTTTCCAAGTAAAACCCGGTGCCACCGTCCCTTTCCCTTGATGCTGACCTCCTCAACGCGAGCAGGAATTTTCCCTTCTCGCAGTCTTTTTGCCAGGGCCACCGCTTTTTCTTTTTCCGGGTAAGCAGTGATTTGAATACTGTATGGTTTAGGTATGTTAGCTTTAGACGCTGCCACTTTGGGAGGAGGAATCTTTTTTTCAGGACGTCGAGGCGCTACTTTCTGCTGCTTGGTTGAAGAAGGTTTTCCTTCGACAGCGAATTCGGTTCCTGACGATTTAGAAGTTAATGGCGGTTGTGCGGGCCGAGCTTGCTGTTGTGGTTGAGCCGTTTGCGCCGGCTGAATTGGTTGTACTGACTGAACCGGCGGTGGTGGTGTAGCCGGGAGAGTAGACTGGGCTGACTGAAGAGGTTGAACTGGTTGAGTCGGCTGTGCCGGCGTTGGCGGTATTACCTGCTGAACGGCTTGCAGTGGCGGCGCCTTCGCTGCTTCCTGCTGATTCACCTCGACTTGAACGGGAGGTACGAGCCATTTTTTTCCGTTATAATAGGTAGTCTGCGATGTAACTCTGTTGATGCGTAAAGGATATTCTTTACCGCCCAGATGGATTGCTTCATAATGATAAAGGCTTGGCCATAATAATACTAGGATAAGAATCACCACAGTTGGTAAACCTATGATTATAATCCGGCGGATAATGTTTCCTGATAATCCTGCGATGGCAGTAGTAGAAGTGGAAGAGGCAGTGGCGGCGGAATCAGCTATAGATAATGACGATGATTCAGCGGCGGATGATGTAGAAACGGATATTTGTGAGGGGGAAGCAGTAAAGCCCGGCGACGGTTGGTCATGATTGGAATATTCGGGTCTTACCACGGTCGTCGCATGTAATGATACTGGAGCACTTGAAGTATCCCCTTGAGAAGCGCTTTCACGACGCGGATGAAGTCGCAGCAGCTTTTCATAGGCATTCCTAATTTCCCTAAGTTTTTTCTTGGCTTTTTCGTTCCAGGAAATAATTTGTGGATAACGGTCAGGGTTCCATGCTGCGTTCATCTTTTCAAAGGCATTATGAATATCCGCTAAAGAAGCCTCTGAGTCGATCTGAAGAATTTTGTAATAAGGAGCCGGATCTTCGTCAATATCTGTATCGACTTCAAAGTGATCGAGTGAACCAATCGTTTTACTTAACGATTCCAATTCTTTCACAAGTCGATCATCTTCGGAAGCGGGGCTTTCAAGGCCCCGTGGCGTCGTTTCGTCCTTCATAATAGCAGTCATTATTACTGACTGAAGCTGTTATGTCAATAGATTAATGGGGACTAATCGGTATATTGATCCCTCAAATTTGGAACGCTTCTTTGATATGGATAAATCGACAGTTCCACACCGTCCGTGACCGCGGTAACGGCGCCATGCAGGTCCGTCCGGTAGATTATTGCGCCCTGCTGATTCAACCTGTTCAGGACATCGGAATGAGGGAGACGGAAAAGGTTATCGGCGCCCACGGATATGATTGCCGCCTGGGGACGGAGACGCTGCAAAAATCCTTCTGTACTCGAGGTACGCCCCCCATGATGGGGAACGAATAAGAGCTGACTCCGCAACTCCCGTGAATCGGCTGCCATCCGTTCTTCGGTAATAGCTGAAATGTCGCCGGGAAAAAGAAAAGATACGTCACCGTAGGTCATCCTCATTACCATTGATCCGTCATTAGTTTCCGTGAAGGTAGCCTCTTCTTCCTTGCCGAGCCCGGAACCGGGAGGATTCAAGAATTCTATACCCACACCAGCAGTAACGATGGGACTGCTTCCTGCGGTCATAATGCGCATGTTGATTCCCTTGTTTTTGATAATATCCTGAAAACGAAGGTATTCTTCTGATCCGGACACCTCGCCATTTATCCATACTTCCCGGACCGGAAAATTCTCAAGGATGAACGGCAGGCCATTGAGGTGGTCGGGATGGGGATGGGTCAGCACGACGATATCGATCTTGTTCAGGCGCTCGTGCCACAAGTAGGGGGCGACAATATATTTCCCCACGTCAAAGGTGCTGTTGATAAATCCGCCGCCGTCAATGAGCATGGTCTTATCTCCGGGAAAGCGCACAAGGATGGAACTGCCCTGACCGACATCGATGGCAGTTGCGGAGAAATCCTTACGATAATGGTTTTTTTGATGAAGATAGACGGCATCCAGACAAAAGAAAAGAAGGGAAGCCACCAGCGTATAATGAATCCAGACAGGACACGATTGGAGCCTCTTTAGAAATGAGGCATTTTCACGATCATGACGGACTTTCCTGTCCGGATCCGATTGATAGGCCGGACTTTCCAGTTCACTGTCAGGACCGTCGACAGGATTATTCTCGCCGGAAAGGTGCGCTACTCCTTTAATAAGGCCATAGAGAAATATGTAAAAGAACAGGAGCTCCAGGAGTGAGGGGGTAGTCAGATAAAAGGCCGCCCAGGGGAGTGATGCGAAATAGTCATTAAGAGCAAGAGAAATCATTACCAGCGTGCCGGCAATATCGAGAAAGAAGGCGCTCACCAGAGGTGAAAAGGGTAGAAAAAAGGTCGTGGCCATCGAAACGGGAATAGCGAGAATGCCAAGAATGGGGACAATGATGATATTGGCAAGGAGGGAGATGACGGAGATCCTGTTGAAATAGAAGGCAATCAGCGGCATCGTGCCCAGCATGGCGCTGAGGGAAACAATAATGAACAAGGCAAAAGCATATAGACCCTTTCTGCATAAGACAGGAAGACCAAATGGACGCCCCGGCAAAGACTCCGGCTTGGGGACAAGCGCCGTCAGTCGGGGGGTGATGATGAGGATGGCCAGAACCGCCGCAAAGGAAAGCTGAAAGGACACATCGAAAAGGGCAGGGGGATAAACAAGGAGGATGATCAGCGCGGCCATTGCCAGGGTGTTGTAGAGATCGCGGCTCTTGGAGATGAGCAGGGCGGCCATGAAGGCAAGTATCATTAGGGTTGCCCGGAGAACGGACATTCCGGCGTCGGCGATAAATGTATAGAGGACAACCGGCGGCATGGCCAAAAGAACAGAGAGTTTATAAAGATCAAAGCGGAGGAGGAGATACGGGAATCTTCTTATTATCCAGCGCACGAGATAAATGGAAAAAAAGGCGATCATGCTCATGTTGAATCCTGAGATGGCGATGATATGCGATATCCCTGTTTTGCTGAAGGAATCCCTGAGCTCCCGGGGGATCTGTTGCTGATCGCCAAGGATACAGGCCTTGATTATCTCTTTTTCCGGGGCCGGAGCATTTGTATCGATGAAGGTGCGGATAGTGCTGCGAACGCCTTCTATTTTCTGTTTGAAAGGATTTCCGTATCCCTTCCGGATCACGACGATCCGGGAATCGTCGGCTATGGAACCACGGAGCAGAACCCCTTGATATCTCAAGTATCGTTCATAGTTAAATCCGCCGGGATTATGAAAGTTTCTCACTTTACGCAGCCGGGTCCGGACGCGTACGACATCTCCGTAATCAAAAGATTGTGTTCCCCGGAAGCTGAGCAGAATTTTCCCATGGACGGGGAAGTATTCGCCCTTGCTGTCGGTCAGACTATGGGCAGCAATCATCAAGTCCGTCTTTTCCGGAAAAAGCAACGGCGACTCGACGATCACACCTTCAATGGTCACCGGATCCGTACGGAGTTGCTCAATGATATGGCCCTTTCCCGGCGGCTGATAAAGATAAACATTCATCTGCAGCCAGCCGAAGAGAAACAGGGCGCAACACAGGAAAAACAAGGCGGCATTTATCTGTGCCTTCAGGCGGGTACAAAGCAGGAGGACGAGAATGGCCACGAGGGCCGAAAGAAGATAGGAATCCGGCGCCAGTAAGAGGGAGGAACAAGCAATCCCGGCCATGAGCGATAATAACGGAGGGATAAGGGGACGAACCATGTTCATTCCTGAAAAGAAGTTTTACTTGCATATGCAGCAAAAAACATTATGATGCAAGCCATTGTCAAAACAGCTAAAGGAGGGACTGCTACATGTATGAACAGAAGCCTTGGTTAAAATATTATGGAGACGTCCCCGCTTCCCTCGCCTATCCCCGCGTCACCATGTATGAGGCCCTTTTGCAGACGGCGGATCGCTACCCGGCTGCAATTGCTTATGATTTTATGGGTTATACCTCGACTTATAAGCGCTTCATCGCCGACATCGGCCAATGCGCCAATGCCCTGGCGGCAGCGGGCCTCAAAAAGGGAGATCGGATAACCATCTCCATGCCCACGACTCCCCAGGGAATCATCTGTTTTTACGCGGCGAACAAGATTGGCGCCGTCGCCAGCATGATTCATCCCCTCTCCACGGCGAAAGAAATTGCCTTTTACCTCAATGTCAGCAAGAGCCGTTTTGCCCTGACCATCGACGCCTTCTACGGAAAGTTTCGGGAGGTCATGGCCGAGACATCTCTCGATGTCCTCATCCTCACAAAAATATCCGACTATCTCGATCTCGTCAAAAAGATCGGTTTTTACCTGACCAAGGGAAGAAAGATTCCTCCCGTGCCCGCAGACCCGCGGGTTCGCTGGTGGAAGGAACTCATGGCCGGTGATTTTCCGGCCGCGCCCGAAGTAGCTATGGACACGGACGATCTTGCCGTTATTCTCTACAGCGGCGGCACAACAGGAACGCCCAAGGGCATCATGCTCTCCAATATGAATTTTATCAGTGAGGGCATGCAGGTGTCGGCCTGGGGAGGGCTCTCGAAAAATGACGCCATCCTGGCCATTCTTCCCATCTTTCATGGTTTCGGTCTGGGCGTCTGCATCAACGCCGCCTTCATGGGAGGGGCCAAGAGTATCCTTGTACCGCAATTTACGCCGGAAATTGTCGCCAAATTGATCAAGTCCAAACGTCCCACTTTTGTGGTGGGCGTCCCCACGCTGTTTGAGGCATTGACCCGGGACCCGGTCTTCCAGAGCACCGATTTGAGCTGTTTGAAAGCGGCCTGCAGCGGCGCCGATACCCTGCCGAGGCCGGTGAAGGAGCGCTTTGAAGAGGTGGTGCAGCGGCAGGGGGGAAGCGTCAAACTCCTGGAGGGATATGG
>Ga0247841_10007969_pt1 | contig 15461 bp, 21 predicted proteins | sample LaCruzMarch2015__2_FD_192410 | JGI IMG/M metagenome (GOLD analysis project Ga0247841, IMG submission 192410) | Freshwater microbial communities from meromictic Lake La Cruz, Castile-La Mancha, Spain - LaCruzMarch2015_18m | ecosystem: Environmental > Aquatic > Freshwater > Lake | place: Spain...
TAATTTCTCCTTCAAAAAGTTTATTACTTTTCAAAAAATCTAAAATCGGCGATCCACATTTTTTACATAATTCAACACTAGAGAGAACCCCTATTCCGGCTGTCACCGGTTTTCCATCAATTTCTTTTTTACATAAATCACATTTTATAGTTCTCATACTTTTTTATTATATTCCTATATAAACTAGTGTCAATAAATACAACCTAAGCTGATTGAGATTGTATTTTCGATTTAAACTCTTCCCAATTAATAGCGTCTCCGTTAGCCATTTTACAAATATCTTTAAACTGGCAATACGAGCACTGCCAGTTTTTAGGATAACTATCTAAACGAGCTGGAACCATATTCGATTCTACTTGTTCCTTTAATCCGTAGAACTTATCTAAAAGAGATTTACATAGAGCTTCGTCGTAATCAACAAAGAATTCCTTCATCTCTTGTTGATCCTTATCTATATACAACAATATACCTTTTTTGATATTAAAGAAATGTAGATAGAGTTGTATTTGATAAACGTTCTCTTCTTTAGGAGCCGTTAATCCTTTAAATATCATCCCGTTTATACTCTTAATATCTAATACATAGTTTTCGTTGTTAATACAAAGAATAGCGTCAGCTCTTCCTGATATTATCTCTTGAGAAGGTATTGGTATTTCAGTAGTCACGCCTAATCTTAATCGATACAAAACGTTGAATATACCTCTATGTATATTCTCTCCGTGTTCAAATATTCTCATTATCCTTGCTGGTATAGCTTCTCTTGGAGCATTCTTGAATCTAAAAAAAACAGCGCGTGGGCACTTGCCTGCGTCGGTGATGTAGAAATGAATTTGCTCTCTATTCTTCTGATTTTCTAAATAGAACTGATCGATTAATTCTTTTAACATAGTAGTATTTTATCATTTAAAAGAATATATGCAAGGAAAGAAAATTTATACATATCAAAACAATAATAAAAAGCCGTCTACGAATAAATTCGTAAACGGCTATGGTACCCTAGCTGTTCAACAGCTCTTCCAACCTAACACTCATGCGATTTCCGCGATAGATCTCTTCCCAGAGCTCGTCGAGGTCCTCGTTGTCCTTTTGGGACTGCGTGGAGTCAGTCGGATGCTTCCCTCGCGCCAGACAGGCAAGGTTCTGCTTTGCCCTAGAGACGAACTCATCGGGAATGAAGCTGACAAACTCGCCTTTGGCACAAATTTGGGAAATCTGCGCCCAAATCCCGCACTCTGGAAAAAGGACAGATGAATGAGTATCGGGCCATGGCATGACATTGCCCGGGACTTCCACCTGAAGAACTCCGGCGATGACGCGATACCGCATCGTCGCAAGGTACCAGACACTCTCATCGTCTGGATGACGCTTAATCAGCACCCACCAATAATCATCGGCGGGATCGACACCCCGAAAGCGATACACATCGCCCTCTTGGGGTTGAGACTGAGAAGACAGCCTGCGTTTACGCATTGCTTCCTCCCAGATCACCTTCTCGGCGTCGAGTTCGTTCGGCTCGAAAAGAGCTCGTAACAGTTTGTTCGTTTTGCTTGTGCTGTTCGTGGTACACCTCCGTTTCTCGCTGTTCTAACTCAAGGCGAAATACCAAGAGCCAAACAACCATTAGATCTCTCCATTTTTAAGGAAGCGAGAATTGCGAAGTGTCTTTTTAGCTATCTCCTTTGGGTTTAAAATCTTGTAAATGAACATATTAAGCATATCATACATTCTATACTTTGTCAATAGATAATGATAAAACAAAAACCGCCCTTTTGGAGCGGTTTTAATTTTAAAATGGTTACCTCTTTGCCCACTGTGGTGCTCTTCTTGCACGTCTCAATCCGAATTTCTTTCTTTCTCTCATTCTTGGGTCTCTTGTTAAGAAACCTGCTTTTCTTAATCTCTTTCTAAAGTTGTTATTAAATTCTACTAATACTCTAGCTGTTCCGTGTCTTATGGCTTCAGCTTGAGCGTGTCTTCCCCCACCTTGAACTCTTACGGTTACTCTGAACTTATCTAGACACTTCATTTTTTTCATTGAAGAAACTGCTGTTTCTTGATCTTCAACTAAAGGAAAGTATTCTTGATATGGTTTGTTGTTTACGATAAACTCTTTATTTCCTCTTGTGAAAAGTCTGATTCTAGCTACGGCTGTTTTTCTTCTTCCGATTGCTTCAAAATATCTCTCTGGTTTTCCAGCTTCTTCTTTGATCTTTTCAGCTATCTCTTTAGATATTTCTTCTTCAGTAATACCTTCTAAAAGATCTTGGGCAGAATCAATAACAGGAGTTCTTATTTCCTCTACTGGCTCTTCAATCTTTGTTGTTTTTTTAGTAATTGTCCTTGGCATATTATTGGAACTTTAATCTCTTTATTTGTCTATCTCTTAATGTATTCTTTGTTAACATTCCCATTACAGCTGTTCTTAACACTTCGGTAGGTCCTTTCTTTATCAAAAACTCTTTCAATGTAGTGGTTTTCATGTTTCCTAGGTATCCTGTGAATCTAAAGTATTTCTTGTTTTCAATCTTGTCTCCTGTGTATTTTATCTTATCTGCATTCTTTATTATCACAACATCTCCCATATCCATATATGGTACGAAGTTAGGTTTATTCTTTCCTCTTAACAATACAGCTACTTCAACGGCTAATCTTCCTAAAGATTTTCCTGTTGCGTCGATTGTATGTGTTTTTCTTACTATTTTTTCCATGTTATTTTACTAATTCAATAATGGCCATTCTGGCGGAATCAGAATTTCTCGGCCCGAGTTTAATAATTCTGGTGTATCCACCATTCCTATCTTTGTATCTTGGAGCTATTTCTTCAACTAATTTCTTTACTATCTTAGGGTTTAAGTCACGAGCTAAAACTCTTCTGTTAGCAATTTGACCTGCTTTAGCTTTTGTAATCATCTTTTCAGCTAACGGTCTTAACTCTTTTGCCTTAGCTTCAGTAGTCTTAATTTTTTCGTGCAAGAAAAGACTGGTAGCTAGCGTGCGTAATAAAGCTACTCTTGGTCCCTTTTTTCTTGATAATGCTCTTCCTTTGTTTAGTTTTCGCATGTTATTTATTCATTGCCGGATTTCAATTCAAAACCCAACTTCTTTATCTTTCTTTTAATTTCTGAAACAGCCTTGTCGCCCATACCTTCTAATTCTGATAACTCCTTTTCTGACTTTTTGATTATACCACCGACTGTTTTAATATTGTTTTTAAGTAAAGCATTCAATGTTCTTCCGGTGAATTTCAATTCTTCAATTGCTCTCTTTGTAACATCTGCTTCTTCTACTTTAGCTTCTTCTTCCTTTTCTTCTTTAACTTCTACTTCTGGGGCGTTACCTGAGAATATGATGTTAAAGTGTTTTAACAAGATATCACAAGCTTGAAAGAATGCATCTTCTGGAGTAATTGTTCCATCTGTTTCTATTTCCAAACTTAACTTATCAAAGTCTGTTCTATCTCCAACACGCATGCTTTCTACTTGAAAGTTTACGTTTTTGATTGGTGTGTAGATAGCATCTAAAGCCATTGCTCCAATTTCTGCCTTAGCTTTCTTTCTGTGATCTTTTGGTTCGTATCCAATTCCCTTTTCAATTGTTATTTCAATTTCTAATTCAGTCTTTTTATCTGTGATTGTAGCTATGTGTGTTTCTGGATTAGCTAATTCTATTTGTGGAAAAAGCTTAAAATCTGAACCTTTTACTTCCTTTTCTCCTTTAACTGAAAGAGTAACTTTGTGCGTTTCTCCTTCGTGTATTTTGAATCTCAAATTCTTTATATTCAAAAGAATCATTATTACATCTTCCAATACTCCTGGGATTGTTGAGAATTCGTGAGAAACTCCTTTGATCTTAACCTCTGTAACTGCTACACCCTGTAGAGATGTGAGCAAAACTCTTCTCAACGAATTTCCAATAGTAACTCCGTAGCCCGGGTAGAGGGCTTCTACTTCAAAAACAGCTTGATGTTTCTTTTTCTGCATTATTTTTGGAGCTAGTGGAAGAGGTATCATAGTTTTATATATTTAATAATTTTTATTAACGTGAATAAAACTCGAATATTGAGGAAATCTCTGCTGGTGGTTTAACTTCTTCTAAGTTTGGTGCACCAATTGATTTACCTTCTAATTTATCTTTATTTAACGTAAGCCAAACTGGAGTTTCTTGTCTCTTTAATTGTTCGGCTAAATTCTTTAAAACTCCTTTTTGCTTTTTGTTTTCTTTTACAGTAAGGACATCTCCTTTCTTAAATGTATAAGAAGGAATGTTTACTGGTTTTCCGTTTATTAAAAAGTATCCATGGGAAACGAGCTGACGAGCTGAAGCTCTGGATTTGGCAAAACCAAATCTGAAGACAACGTTGTCTAGCCTTTCTTCTAGTCTCTTTATCAATTCGTTAGAAACGTTTTCTACCTTACCCATTTTAGCAAGTGTTTCTTTAACATATCTTTTGAATTGTCTTTCTGAAACACCGTACCATTTCTTTAATGTTTGCTTTTCTTGTAAGGATTTCTTGTATTCGGAAGCATTACCACCCCTTCTCTTTCTTTGTGGTCCTGGAGCATAAGCTCTCTTTAATATTGCGCATTTAGGCGAAAAACATCTATCTCCTTTTAGGAATAGTTTCTGTCCAAGCCTTCTACAAGTTTTACATTGATCGTATTTCATAGTTATACTCTTCTTACTTTCTTTGGCCTACATCCATTATGTGGAATAGGAGTGACGTCTTTAATTGAAACTACGTTGATTCCTTGTGCTACTAATGCTCTTACAGCTGCTTCACGTCCAGCCCCAATACCCTTAATCATAACCTCTATCTTATCTATCCCGAGCTTCTTACAAATGTTAGATATGGCTTCAGCAACTCTTGAAGCTGCGAAAGATGTAGCCTTCTTAGCTCCCTTAAATCCAACTGATCCTGCTGACTTCCAAGCTAAAACCTGACCTTTTGAATTTGTAAGTGTTAAAATTGTATTATTGTATGAAGAAGATACGAAGACTTTTCCTTCTTGAACACCAACAACCGGAGCCTTTACCTTAGCTTCCTTTTTCATTGTTGCGTCAACCTCTTCTTTCTCTTTAATCAATTCCTCTTGATTTGTTTCTATAATATGCTTTTTTCCCATAATGTTATTCTATTTATTATGTAGGTGTTGCAGCTGGTTTTCTTCCTGAACCCATGGTCTTACGAACGTTTCCTCTGATTGTTCTATTATTTGTTTTTGTTCTTTGACCTCTTACAGGCAAACCTTTTGCATGTCTTGAACCTCTCCATGTTCCAATGTCTTTTAACCTTTTAATGTTAATCATGATCTGTCTTCTCAAATCTCCTTCGATCTTGTAGTTCTTTTCAATATATTCCTTTAGAGTACCGATTTCCTGTTGTGACAAATCTTGAGCTTTCTTGTTTATATCAATCTTTAATTCGTCTAAGATTCTCTTACTTAAAACTCTCCCGATACCATAGATGTATGTGAGTGAGATTTCTATTCTTTTGTTTTCTGGGATGTTTACTCCAGCAATTCTTGGCATACTTTTTGTTTATTAATTATCCTTGTCTTTGTTTATGTTTTGGATTCTTTTTACAGATAACGTAAATACAACCCTCTCTTTTGATGATCTTACAATCTTTGCATATTTTCTTAATTGATGGACGTACTTTCATAGTTTTGTCTTTTTTAAACAAAAAAACTAAAAAATATTTAGTTTAAAATATTTTCAAGTTTATTTTAATCTATATACTATTCGTCCCTTATCTTCGTCATAAGGGCTCATTTCTATAGTGACTTTATCGCCAGGAAGAATCGTGATTCTGTTCATTCTCATCTTTCCAGATAAGAACCCTGTGATTTCCTTACCGTCATCTAATACTACCCTAAAAAAAGCGTTTGGTAAAGCCTCTAAGACTCTGCCTTCTCTTCTTGTTGTTTTTTTAGCGTCTTTGTTTTCTGTTCCTTCTGGCATTTTTATGCGATTAATAATATTAGCAAATTAAGAGAAAACAGTCAATAGTTTTAACTATTTTTAGGCATGTATTTATTCTTGATATATACGAATAAATAACCAGAGGCTATTAACAAAAGACCTATTATAACCAAGCTTAACGGCCAACCTAAACTTCCAGAAAAATATTCGGACGTGATTTTGATAATATATACCATCAAATATATCGTTCCGATAGTAAGAAATGACTTGCTTTTAAGGAAAACGCTTAAAAATAATACGGCAAAAACAAGTCCTGGAAAAGCTAGTTCCCAAATCATTTTTTGATGTGGTTTCCATCCCCCTAGCATTAAAGCAGCTCCTAAAAATCCCAATACTCCAAAACCATATAAAATTCCAGTAAGAGGCTCTCTCTTGGTTTTAGAAAAAGCATACCCTAAAACAGTATATGTTAAACCTGTTACTAAAAGTCTATAGTTGTAGAAGTTTGAATTCCAGATAGGATTATTACCAACTATATAACTCGTAAAGCTAAAGAAAAGCCACGTACCGAAAATTATATTAAAGAAAAGAAATATGTTCTCCTTAAAAACCAAGAATGATAACAAGTAAACCGCAAATAGTATTGCTGATATTAAAGCCTGTATCTCGCTACCTCCCATTCTAAAACCAGCTTCGTAGAAGGTAATGTATAATCCTATAGGCATTACGAGGGCTGCGATGAGGTGAAAAGCTAAACCAATATTTTTTGTCTTTTCTTTTGTACTAAAAAATATTGCTACGAAATAAGCCGCTATAGAAGATCCTAACGTAGCCAGTACCTTAGTTGGAGCATTCAATATCCTCCAATTCTGGGTAACAAATATTGCAATTCCAAAAAACACTATCGCACCACCTATGTAATAAAGGATATCTGCTATTCCTAGCCTCTTATTCTGTATTGTTTCTTTCGAAACAACTACGCCATCAAAAGCACTCAAAATCTCTTCTTTACTAATAGAATTTTGAGCTGCGAGCTCTGATATAGAACGTAATACCTCTTCTTTGCTCGTCATATTATTTTTTAATCCAACCTAGAAGAGTGAAATTGTAATAATAATTTCCTCCTTGTTGGATATTTAATTTTTTACTAATATTATGACCTTGTAGATAACGAGTGTAATAATCAGATCCTGAAGAGAAATAAAATGGGAAAAAACCTCCATTAGAACCGCCATTAACGATTTCAAAACCATCTGGAGATAATATTGATGAATCTAAAATTAATCCTTGAGCATCACTGAAAGAAATTTCTTTTCCCTCATTTTGGGCTATACTATAAACAAAAATCTTTAACTGTGGCACTTGTCCAATCATACAGTTTTGAAAAATTGTATCTGGGGTGTATTTAATTAATCTATTAGAGACGACGGCATAAACTTGCGAATTTCTACCTTCGTTATAACAATTATTATTCCCAATTAAATAGAGAAAGTCATATTGTGGTTTAACAAACATCTGCGGTATATAAATACTCGCAGTAACGAAAATGACCATTAATATGGGAATAGATATTCCAAATATTAAGGGTAAATTATTTTTTATATTCATAAATATTATTCGAATTTCAATTCTATTTTAATAGCCTTCTGATTTTGAGGTGCTTTTGTCACCCAAAATGGCCAGAAGTTAACTTTAACTTTTGAGATCTCTTCCCCTAGATTACTGTTAATTACATCACTTATCTGGCTCCCATTTTTACCTTTTAATAGAGGGATTATTGAGCCATTATCCACTTTATCATACGCTTTTACTGAGAAGGTTACGTTTACAGTCCCCTTTCCATCATCCATATTAATACTGTCGGCTACGTATGACATATTCAAGCTTGATTCTATCATACTCTGTTCATCTGTAAGTTGTGAAATAATATATTCTTTTGCTATCTTTTCTAAATCAGCTTTTTTGAATATTAAAGCTTTAGCTTTAACATCTGCATTGTATTTAAAGTTTTCTGCAGTAACACCTGCTTTTGTTTCGCTTTGAGCACTGATTGTTTCTGAACCTACGGCGCTATCTAATAGAATATATTCAGCTGATATCTTTGATTTAATAGTGTCTGAAGCTTCGGTTGTAAGTTGTTTTACTAAAGTAGTTTTTGCTTGTTGTATATCGTCTTCAGAAACTTTCTTTGACTTGCTAGCAAATCCGCCAGTCATAGCTTTTTTAGACTCAGCATAAATACTGTAGTAATATGCTGTTCCAGATAATTTTGGTGCAACGAATTTCGAAGCTCCTATGTTATAACTATCGCCTCCTTCTACAGCTTGCACTTTTACGTCTAATGATCCTGGAGTAACCTTACCACCGGATTTTTTACCAGCAGGAATTACAACTTTCTGCAAAGTAATGAAATATTTTCCAGAGTCAGATAAAAAGTGTGTACCTGATTTTAATGTAAAGGGTTCTGTCGGATCAGCCTTGTTGTATATTGTAATGGTCCCCGTAGCCTTTCCTTCGTTTGTTGCATTAGCTGTAGCTGGAAACTCTTGAGATCCTGATTTTTCTTCTTCTAAATACAAAGCAGGAATAATATTGTTATCCAAATCAATTGATCCAGCTGTTTTGTCTATCGTTACTTTCTGTGTATATTCTAGAACTTCTGTTTTAGGCCAAAGCTGTACGTTGGCTTTAGGTAATTTTAGAAACAAAGCAATTAGCAAGAATAAAACAAGAACACCAGAAACGGCTATAACTGGTCTCCAAGAGAATTGAGATGTTTTTTTAGCTGGCTTTCTATGCTTTTTCTTTTTGTCTCCCGTTAATTCTTTAATACCATTCTCAACCTTGTGAGCTACCTTTGGGGGCAAAACGTCATAGATTTTTTTTGGCATAGATCCTTTTGTTTTATTAATATTATTCTAATATTGCTTTTATTCTTCTTACACCAGAAGAAGAACTCTCTTCTTTTTGTATTTTAAAGTGTCCTAATATGCCGGCTCTTTCTACGTGAGGTCCACCGCATATTTCTTTACTAGCTATATCATCCCCCTCTCCTATGATATATACCTTTACTTTTTCTCCGTATTTAGATTCAAATACACCCATAGCACCAATTTCTTTAGCTTCGTCTAAAGTCATCTCTTTACATGTTACGGGCAAGTCTTTCTTTATTATATCATTTACAAAATTTTCTACATCCTTTAGTTGTCCACTGGTCATCTTTTCTTTATGCGAAAAATCAAAACGTAAACGTTCGGCTGTAATGTTACTTCCTTTTTGATAAACATCATCTCCTAAAACCTTTCTCAAACCAGCTAACATCAAGTGAGCGGCTGTGTGTAATTTTGTAGTTTCTAAACTAGCATCAGCTAATCCACCCTTAAACATTCCTGCAGAAGCAGTACGAGATAAGTCTTGATGTTGTCTGGCCTCTTCTTGAAATTCATTCATTATTCTTTTTATATCAGACGGATCCAAAGTACGATTTAACTTTCTTTCGATCTCTTCTAAGGCTAATTCTGGTGGAAAACCAAAAGTCTGATAAAAATCAAATAGCCATCTGCCAGTAATTCTAGCGGGGGTAAAATTAGGAAAATCGTCAATTATTTCTAAATTATGTATTTTTCCCAATTCCCCACGTGGCCCAACGCCTTGAGCAGTAATTTCTTGGCTTAAAATTTTTAATCCTTTAGTCAACGTAAAAATAAATTTACTATATTCTTTTTCAAGTTCTTCTATAATTAAATCTTTTTTATTTTTTATTAAAGGATAAATATCTCCATACATATTATCAACTGCTTCAACTAACTGCTTATAATCATTTTTCATGGTCAAAGAGTGGCTACAGCGAATTTGTCGCCTTATCAATCTTCTTAATATATATCCCTGCCCTAGGTTTGATGGTGTAATTTCCTCAGAAAGTAAAAAAACACTAGCCTTAATATGATCAGCGATAATTCTATATAATTTTTCGTTTCCTGAATATTTAAGCGAGGATAATTCTTCAATTTTCTTAGTTATCGGTTCGAATAGATCAGTTTCGAAAACTGTTGGTTTTTTTTGCATTACCATTGCTAATCTTTCCAATCCCATTCCAGTATCAATCCCTGGAGTTTTCAATGGTTCTAACTTCCCGTCTTTAGAATAATATTGGTTAAACACAATATTCCATATCTCAATACCTCCTGAATATATTTCTGTAGTTGGCCCACAAGGTCCTTCCTCTCCCGTTGGTCCCCAAAAGTTTTCATTTTTATTCTCAAAACGTAAGTTCCCCTTATCTTCTGAAAATCCTAACTTCCCCCATATCCTAGCTGAATCTTCATCTCTTGGTGTGTTTTCGTCCCCCTCAAAAACCGTTACGTAATCAATTTTTATTTCCAACTCGTCTAAAAACTTTTTTGCTAGGTTAATAGCATCTTCTTTAAAGTATCCTCCAAAAGAAAAGTTACCTAACATCTCAAAAAATGTTAAGTGTCTTTCATCTCCAACTTCTTCAATATCAGAAGTCCTAATACACTTTTGACAAGAGGTAACGTTTTTACCAAAAGGACTTAATTCACCTAGATAATATGGTTTAAACTGTTGCATTCCGGCGGTAGTAAAAAGCACCGACGGATCGGTTGGTAATAACGAAGAAGAAGGCACTATTTTATGACCATTCTTCTCAAAAAAAGCTAAAAATCGTTCTCGTAATTCTGATGACTTCATATTTCATTATTTTATCCCAAAACACATATTAACGCAACAACCAAAAACCGCTGTACAAAGCGGTCGTTTTACGTATATCTATCGGCTACAACTGATGCTGCAAACGACTGTGGTTTAATCCTCGGCTCGAATCCGTTGCTCTTAATCAATCCAACCACCTCCTTTACCATTTCTTTTGTCTTTCCGATCTCTCCTACATCAGCGTGTATATATTCAAATTGATATTTTAAACCAAGTGTATTCTCTTTTTCTAAAGTTTCTCTTAAGGACAAAGCTAATTCACAAGATAAATACACTTCTTGTAATATTCTATTCTTCCAATTAATGTGTGCAAATTTCTTTAAAAATGAATCTGGATAGTGCATTTTCTTTAAAAAGAACCTTCCACCTGATCCGGTTCTTAAAACCACTATCGCGATTGGAAAAAATGGTTTATCGGACGAAGGCGAATCGCATCCTACAATAACCTCATATTTACAATCGGTCCTCTCTTGCATATATCCAAAAATCTCAGAGATCACTTCTTTTAAAGATAAGTCACCTTTACTAGGACTAAAGAAATTACCGTTGTTTAATATATCGCCTTCCATAATACTTAAAACTATACCCAAATTGACTCTAAGTCAAACAAAACAGCAGAGCCTTACTCTGCTGTTTTAATTAAGCTGATTTGATTATCTTGATAAACTCTTCTGCATTTAACGAGGCTCCACCCACTAACAATCCATTGGCTCCCCCGTTTTTAATATACGGTCCGGAGTTTTCGCTTTTAACACTTCCTCCGTAAAGTATCTTTGTTGTATCTGCTGTTTGCCTATTGAATATACTCGTTAGGATTTTACGTATAAACAGGACCGAAGTCATTGTTTCGTCTACAGAACAGTTGTTCCCTGTTCCAATAGCCCATACTGGTTCGTAAGCTACAGATACCTTTTTCATCTCTTCTTTAGTAACAGATTTTAAACCTTCGCGAAGCTGTCTTTCTAATACCTCTGATTTCTTTCCGGAATCTCGTTCTTGTGCAGTTTCTCCTATACAGAATATTGGTTTTAAATTAAAAGATAGCGCCTTTTTAACCTTTTTATTCACCACCTCGTCATTTTCTAAAAAGTATTTTCTTCGTTCTGAGTGGCCCAAAATCACATATTCTATCTTTAAATCTTTTAACATAGAAGCTGATATTTCTCCGGTAAAGGCTCCTTTCTCTTCAAGATATACATTTTGAGCTCCAATACTTAAACCTTTTAACAAGGGTAAGTATACATACGGTGGACATATTACAATATCTGCATTCTTTAATTTAGACTTTTGCTTTTTTACTTTATCAAAAAGCTTTTTAGCTTCTTTTTGACTTAAAGGATTTAATTTCCAATTAGCTACAATTAATGGTTTCATAGTTAATATATTATGTTAATACTTTTGGTCCTTTTCTTGTAATCGCTATTGTATGCTCAAAATGAGCTGATAACGAATTATCTTTTGTAGCAAATCCGTATCCATCACTAGCTTTTTTAAGATTGTAATCACCCATTGTTACCATAGGTTCTATACAAATTACCATTCCTTCTTGAATCTTTTCTCCTCCTCCCCTTTTACCAAAGTTAGGTATTCTTGGATCTTCGTGTAATTCTTTTCCAATACCATGTCCGCACAAATCTCTTACGATTCCGTAGTTTTGTCCTTCGACATATCTTTGCACGGTGTTTCCAATATCCCCAATAGTATTTCCAACTTTAGCTTTCTTAATTCCACGCTTTAAAGCTTTTCTTGTAACCATCAGTAATCTTTTGGCTTCGAATGAAATTTTTCCGACGCCGACGGTCACCGCTGTATCTAGATAGTAACCTTTGTAAATTAATCCTAAATCTAAGCCCATTATATCCCCTTCTTTTAGAACATAGTTTGTAGGATAACCGTGGACAATAATTTCATTGACTGAAGCGCATAAGGTGTAAGGAAAACCTTGGTAGTTCTTAAAAGCTGGCTTACAACCGAAAGACAGGATTAGGGCCTCTGCGGCCCTATCTAAATCCAACGTGGTAATACCTGGCTTTACCATTTTCTCTAGCTCTTCTACGACTTTAGCTAGAAGTTTACCACCTTCACCCATTATTCTAATTTCTTCTACTGTTTTTATTGTAATCATTAAGCTATCTTATCGCTTCTAAAATATCTTTATGAACTTCTGCAACGTTTTGTTCTCCGTTAACTTTATTCAAATGCAATCCTTGCTTTTGAATGATATCAGTTACAGGATACGTTTGTTCTTTGAATATTTCAATACGTTTTTTGATTGTCTCAGGATCATCCAATCCTTTTCTCTTAACAAGATTCGATCCATCTAGAGGACAAATTGTTAATGGTTCTGTTTCTTTACTAAACAATATTGAATGTCTAATTAATTCGCAAATCCTTCTGTGAGAGTTTCTAAAGATTGTAGTGTCAGCTGATATTTCAAGTAAAACGAATCGTATGTTTTCTAAACCGTAGAGCTCTATAAAAAGAGGAACTTCTCTTTCGGCTTCATACACAGTTCTTGGAGAACCTGAGAAGATAATACTTTTACCTTCTTCGGCTAATTCCTTAATCTTCTCTACCATTAAAAATACAACAAATGGTGGACTGTTTAATAACCCCGACTCCCATCTTATCTTTTCGTCAGCTACCTTGTAGCTTTGTCCTTCTATCTCGAAAACCTTTTCTGGGTCTTCATTCTTAAAACAAGCTTCGATAACTTTTGAAGATTCGAAGTGATAGTATCCTGTCTTATCCGCCAATATCTCTGCTTGGGTTCCTTTTCCGGCGCCCGGAGGTCCGAATAGAATAACGATCTGCTTGTTTTTGTTCATTTGATTAAAAATACCAGCTAAAAATTAGCTGGTATTAAGTGTATGTATTAAAACTTGATACTAGCTAATTACTGCTAGAAGGTCTCATACTCTCTCATTTGGAGCTGAGCATTAATTTGTCTTACTGTATCTAAAACTACGCTAACGACGATTAATAGTGATGTTCCTCCGATCAAGAACGAAAATCCTGTGACACCTGTCATTCCGGCAACAATTGAAGGTAATATAGCGATTAAGCCTAAGAATATAGCACCGGTGAATAGAACTCTATTCAATATGTGTTTCATAAAGTCGGCTGTTGATTTTCCAGGTCTTACACCGGGAATAAATCCTCCCATTCTTTGTAAATTCTCTGCAATTGTTTTTGGATCGAATGTAACTGCGGTATAGAAATATGTGAAAAGAATAACTAATGCAAAGTAGAATACTCCGTGAATCCAAACGTTGTTAAAGAATGCTCCAACGGCTGTAGCCACAGTTCCCACTATTCCGGGTGTTCCACCTAAAAATCCTGCGATCATTCCTGGGAATAACAATATTGATAAAGCGAAAATGATAGGTATAACTCCAGCTGGGTTTACGTTCAAAGGTAAATATGTAGAAGTTCCTCCGTACATCTTAGAACCTCTTACTCTTTTTGCATAAGAAACAGGAATATTCCTTCTAGCTTCTGTTATCCAAACGACTCCGGCTATAATCACAACCGATAGAACCAAGAATACAACGTATCCTGGAATCTTTGAAGGATCCCAAACTGCTAATGTTTCGAATATGCTCATTGGTACACGAGCTACGATACCAGCGAAAATCAATAGAGAAATACCATTTCCCATTCCTTGTTCAGAAATGATTTCACCAATCCACATTAAAAACATAGCCCCTGCTACGATTGTAATAATCGAACTGAACAAGACGGGTAAAGAGACTCCTGTGATAATACCTTGTCTTTGAAATATTGTTAACATTCCATATCCTTCAAAAGCTGCTAAAGGAATAGTTAACAATCTTGAATATTGGTTAAATTTGTGTCTTCCGGCTTCTCCCTCTTCTTTATACATCCTCTCTAAAGCTGGGAATATCATTGTAAGCAATTGGAAGATAATGGTGGCTGTAATGTAGGGTCCAAGGCCTAATAGAACAACTGAGAAGTTGCTCAATGCTCCACCGGTAAATATGTTTAACAAACCAAAAACTTGGTTTTGGTCAAAAAACTTTCTTAGATTGTCAACTCCAATTCCTGGAATAGGTATATTGGCTGCTAATCTAAATACTACAAAAAGAAAAACTACGAAAAGGAGTTTGTTTCTTAACTCCTTGTTTCTAAAGAAGAATAATATTTTTTCGTACCACATAGGTTAAATCTATTTAATAGAACCTCCTGCTTTTTCTATTGCTACTTTAGCTGACTCAGATATTTTACAATTTTCTATAACTAATTTCTTTTCCAATGTTCCTTTGCCTAAAATCTTAACTGAGGGCTTCTTTCCATTTATCATACGAATAATTCCCTTTTTAAGCAAATTCTCTGGGTTTATTATCTCTCCATCTTTTGATGTTTTATCTAAAGTAACCAAATTAACAATGGCCAAATTCTTTGGCATTGCAAAAGCTCTGTATCCTTTTAATTTAGGATATCTTTTGATCAATTCTCTAATCATTGGAACCATTTTTCTTCCGGCTCTTGATGATTGCCCTTTGTTTCCTTTTCCTGAGTAGGTTCCTTTCTTCCCACCTCTACCAACTCTTTTCTTTGATCTTTGCTTATGTTTTGGTTTTAATTCGTGTATTTGCATGTTTTTAATCTTTACTTACTGCTTTCAATTTTCTCAAAGCCTCCATCGTTGCTCTGGCGTTGTTTAATTTATTCTTAGATCCTGAAAGAATCTTTGAAGAAACGTTTTTAATTCCTGCTAAATCACAAATTGTTCTTACGGCTCCTCCAGCAACCAAGCCTCTACCTTTCATTTGTGGTTTCAATCT
>Ga0247841_10007970_pt1 | contig 15461 bp, 19 predicted proteins | sample LaCruzMarch2015__2_FD_192410 | JGI IMG/M metagenome (GOLD analysis project Ga0247841, IMG submission 192410) | Freshwater microbial communities from meromictic Lake La Cruz, Castile-La Mancha, Spain - LaCruzMarch2015_18m | ecosystem: Environmental > Aquatic > Freshwater > Lake | place: Spain...
TTAAATCAGCTGTTTTAATTGTTTGTAAAACAGCATTTTCGCTTGTGGTGCGTTTTGATGCATTACGCGCAATTATTTCAACAGTTTTATTGGTTGCAGTACTACCCGAAAGGTCGTAAATATAAAACCCTTTTTCGTTTTGCTTAATTTTATAACCATCATCTGTTGTGCGAAAATGTCCAAATTCATCCCCATGCAGTCGAATGGTTAAGGTAGTTCCATCGGGCTGCGATACAACTATTGGATTTGGATTTGCTTTAATGGCATATACAACTTGAAAAATTGTGGCTAAAGCTATTAATACTGATACTAATTTTCTTCTCATATACTTATTTTATTTTTTTAAAAACGGGTAGCAAATGTACTGAATATTTATTCATAAACAAGATACTAAGCAATAAGTTTAATCCTTTTGAAATATCTATCTACTTTTTTTGATGTGTAGTTTTCTTTCTGCCAAAATTTCAGTGTTTTGTTTCGACACAAATAAATCTATCAATTTGATTTTCAATAATTAATTGTAATAACAAGGAATTACAAACACATAAAGACTGAAATAATGACAGGCTAAAGCTCTTATAATCAGACATTATGCCCGAAATATTACATTGGTATTTATTTTGCAATTTCAGGTACAAAACAAAAAAATAAATGTTTAACTAAAAAAAATGGAGGATACAACTATGTTACTCGTACGTAATTCAAACCAAACACCATCTTTATTCAATCGCTTTTTTGATGGCGAAATGTTCGACTGGAACAATCGCAATTTTTCGAACACCAACACAACTTTACCTTCGGTAAATATTAAAGACAATACCGATGCATTTACAGTGGAAGTGGCTGCTCCGGGTTTCGAAAAGAGAGATTTCAAAATTGAACTTAACCGCAATTTATTAACTGTTTCGACCGAAAAAGAAGTACAGAGCGAAACCAAAGATGAAGAGATTTTCACCAAACGTGAATTTAGCTATCAATCGTTTTCGCGCTCGTTTACACTGCCACAAATTGCCGATGGCGACAAAATTGGGGCTGCCTACGACAAAGGTATCTTAACGGTAGTAATACCAAAACGTGAAGAAGCCAAACCAAAACCAGCTAGAATGATTGAAATTAATTAATGAACAATGCTGATTATCAGTTGTTAATAAGTCGGAGTGCGGCTCCGACTTATTTTTTAGTGATATGTCTAATTGTAAATTGTAACTGACAAAATAGTAAATAATAATTATGGAAACATTTCAACAAATAATAAATGGCGATAAGCCTGTTTTGATAGATTTTTTTGCCACTTGGTGTGGCCCTTGTAAGGCAATGAGCCCTGTGGTAGAAAGTATTGGCAAAGAAGTACAAGGCAGTGCTCGTGTGCTCAAAATTGATGTTGATCGCAATCAGGCAATTGCCTCTCGATATGGTATACAGGCAGTGCCAACGTTTCTGATATTCAAAAATGGTCAGGTAGTTTGGAAAAATGCTGGCGGTGCTGATAAAATGACACTGAAAAGCGAGCTTTTAAAACACGTTTAATACAACTCAATAAAAAATGAGAGCTGTCTGAATAACTTTCGGACAGCTCTTTATTTGTAAACAAAACAATAAAAATGAATCACAAAAAAAATATTTTATAGCTTACTTAATAGAAAATCATTTCCGTTTTTTTCAGATGAATTAAATCTTCCGAAAAATAGCATTCTCCCAGCACCACAGATTTAATTGCCTTTTCAAACTCTTCTTTTCCAGATGTTTTTAGCATAAAACCAATAGCTCCTGCTAATATCATGTCGATGTATTTGTTCAAATCGTTTTGCAGGGTAATGCCTAATATTTTTATTTCAGGTTGAATTCTAAGTGCCATTTTTGTGGCTTCAACGCCATTCATTAGAGGCATCTCAAAATCCATAATCACTAAATCGGGCGTATGTAGGCGGAGTAAATCAATAAATTCAAACCCATTCGAGGCTTCAGCAACAATTTTACCTAAACCTATATTTTCAATCCAAAGTTTCATTCCCTCCCGGAACATTGAGTGATTATCGACGAGTATTATTTTCATCTTTAATTTTGTTACAAGAAAATTTTTTCGAGTTACCTGAATTATCTTTTTTCAAGCTTTTTGCGCTCGATTCCTTTGCCCGTAATTATTTTGGCAATATAAACTCCTCTTGGTATTGATTTTAGCGATACTAATTCGTCGCATGCTATTTCTAATTTTAAAAGTACCCTACAGTGAAAATCGCTGATAATTAGTTTGGCATTGCCATCAAAACCACTTATCTGAAAACTTTCAACCGCTGGGTTGGGGTACATTCTGATTTTTTCCTGTGTAATTGCCTGTAGTTCAAGATTATTCATATTTTGGCTTTTGAATAAAAAATTTTATTTTAAAAAATAACATTTCAGTTTGAAATATCAAATCAAGAACTCCAAAATTAAACTAATTTCTTCAACAAAGGTGTAGGTAAAACTCTGACTTTATATCAGTGTAAACCCTGATTTTATATCTAAGTGTAAACCCTTAGAAAACAACAAAACCTGTATATCTTTTTAGGTTTATACAGGTTTTGTTGCAACTAATAAAATCCATAATGGGTTGTATTCTCTACTTGATAAGCGTATTAAGTTACAGTTCCACGACTTTATTTTTTAGGGCGCAGAGGATAAGATTAATTGTATTTTTTGTGTTGGTTTTTTTGAGTAATGCCGAACGATGAGTTTCGATAGTTTTGTGACTAACAAAAAGTTTTTCGGCTATTTCGTTTACTGTGAGTCCGTTGCATAATTGTTGTAATACTTCTTTTTCGCGTTTCGAAAGTGTTGTAAAATTGATAGTACAGGAATCGTTGGTTTTTAAAGTGTTTTCATGCTGTTGCATTATTAATTGCCGAAGCAGTTCGTTCGAAAAATAACATCCGCCCTGAATGATAGTTAATATCGCCTTTTCGAATTCTTGCTTTCCGGATGTTTTAAGTACAAAGCCCAATGCTCCGGCATTTACTAAATCGATATAGTTCGACTTATTGTTAAGCATGGTAAGTACCAGTATTTTCAGATTTGGAAATAGTTTAATGGCTTCCTGAGTGGCTTTTAATCCATTCATAACAGGCATTTCGATGTCCATTATAACTAAATCGGGTTGATGAATTTTTAGTAAATCAATAAATTGCTGACCATTTTCGGCCTCTGCAATAACTTTTCCATAGCCTTCGTTTTCTATTAATAATTTTATCCCTTCGCGAAACAACGAATGATCATCAACAATAATTATTTTATTCATACCTTTTAAAATTAGAAGTCAGAAATTTGAAAATATAAAAATCAATTAGCTGGAATAAAAATTTCGACAGACATTCCTTTTCCAATTTTTGATTTTATATCGATTGTACCTTTCATTATTCGCACTCGGTTTATTATATTCATCAATCCCAATCCTTTGTGTTCTGTTTTTATTTTTTCCCAGTCGAAGCCAACACCAGAATCGTTGTAATTAAAAGAAACATAATTGTTTTTTTTATCGAAAAATAATCGTAAATATATATTTTCGGAATGCGAATAAGTAAGCGAATTTTTAATTAATTCTGTAGTAATGCGATAAAGCATAAGCTCCACAAAGCTACTAAATCGATCGTAAGTGTTAGTCTCAAAATGTATGTGAATTTTATTGGTATCGTTAATACGTTGCGTAAAATCTTCTATCGCTTTGGCAAATCCCATATCGGTTACAAACTGTGAGCTTAATCCACGCGCCAACTCTCGCGCTGTTTGAATTGCCATTTCGATGCTGTGGTTTCCTTTTTCGGTTATTAGTAATCGCTTTTCAGGGTCGTTGGTATCGGCCAACCATTGAAAATATAGTTTTATGGTTGAAAGCAGAGGCCCCATGCCATCGTGTAACTCGCTCGAAAAGCGGTTTCGTTCACGCTCTTCCACCTCATAAGTTATATCCAAAAGTTTGTTTTCACTTTCTATAAGCGAATTGTTTAACTTCGTAAGCTCTGCCGTGCGTTGAGCAATTCTCTCTTCCAAATGTTCGTTTAATTCAGATAATTCAAGTTCTGCTTTTTTCCGTTCGGTAATGTCGGTATGTGTTCCGTACATCAACAGAGGCTTGCCATCGGGGGTCCAAGTGCGAACTTTACCTTCCTGACGAATCCATATCCAATGTCCTTTTTTATGACGCATACGTACTTCTACCGAATGTAGTGGCTGCTCACCTGCAAAGTGCTGGCGAAGCATTTCTTCAGCGTGAGGTATGTCTTCGGGATGGGTAATCGATTTCCAACCATTTTTTCCCATAAGTATCTGTGCTACTTTTATTTCGGTTGTTGAATACCCTAAGTTTTTAGCCCAAATTTTATTGAATTTTATTTTTCCGGTCTGTATATTCCATTCTAAAGTTCCAATATTAGCTCCCTCGAGTACATCATCGAGTTGCAAACGGGTTTTTAATAAGTTGTCTTCTGCAACTTTCCATTGACTAATGTCGTAAAGTATGCCTGTCCAGTGAATTTCTTTGTTTTCTAATCGGCGCGGCAGCGATTCTAAGCGTACCCATTTTATCACATTTTTTACAACCAATCGGCCTTCCCAACTAAATGGGATAAATAATTTATTTGCTTCCTCGTTTTTTAAAACAAATGCTTCCTTATCTTCATTGTGCACCAGGCTGCCTATAATAAAGGGGTTTTTTGAAAACTCTTGATTGGTTACTCCTAGTATTTCACAAAACTTATCGCTTGCAAATTCTATCGTATAAGGTGGATTTTTGGTGTTCATCCAGTCATTTTCTATCCATTTTTCGGATAAAAAAACTCGAATTCGATATAAACCAGCTGGTTGATTGTTGAAAATATCATTGTAGTATTCTTTTTCGGAGTGAAAATCAGCTTCATTGTTTTCTAATAATGTAATTTCATTCACTAATTTATTTTGAAAATCAACTAACTCCTGAATAAGCTTACGAGCAGTTATTATTTTCGAATCCGGATTTATTTCAGACAGTGTTTCCGAAATAAAACCATTGGTCTTATTACAGAGCTGTTTATGTGTGTTGCCCAACGATTTATGCATAAATGGCACTTAAAAAAACGATATTTTTTTTCATTACTTAGTATGGCAAAGATACTAAAAATTTCGCCTTTAATTACGAGTTTTGGTAGGTTATTTTTGCACCTTTTTTCTGTTTCTGATTTCTATTTAAATTGTTCTGCCGTTATAGATTTAAAAAAAATGCCGATTTTTGTTATTTATAGCGAATAAAGTCAGCAAATCATCTAATTTTGTGTTTTATCTTAAAAATATAACCCAACTCAAAAAAATATGAAACCGTTTTTTTCAAAATTAGCTATTTTAGCTGCTATCATTGCATTCACTGCTTCGTGTAAAACCGCTATGCAAATTGAGCGTCCGCGGGAATCGTACTTACCTTCCAATTTGGCCCCGGCAGTGTCCGAATTGCCTTTGGAAGTGGAAGTGGACGTGAAAAAACTCGAAGCTGCCATTAACAAAAAACTCATCGGACTTATTTTCGAAGGCGAAAAGCTTAATAATCAGGATTTGAGCGTAAAAATTTGGAAAGCACAGAATTTTTCGTTTACCGTAAAAAATAATGTGATTGAGTACCGTGTACCGCTTAAATTATGGACGCGTTTTGCATGGACGGTTGAAAAATTTGGAATAAAAGTGGGCGACAACTACGAAGCCAATGGCAGTATTGCGCTGAATTACAAAACAACAATTGAGATTGATAAAAACTGGAAATTGGTGGCTAAAACTACTTCGAACGGCTTTCAGTGGATTGAAACTCCTAAATTGAATGTTATTGGAGTAACGGTTCCGGTAACGCCTATTGCTAATATTGCGTTGCAAAAAAGTGAGAAAGTAATTAGCGACCAAATTGATGCTGCTTTGGCACAAATGGTGGATATCAAAAAATACGTGGCAATGGCTTGGACAGAGGCTCAGAAACCGATGCAAGTAAGCGCCGAGAACAACCTTTGGGTGCGCATTACTCCTAAAGATGTACTTGTTTCGCCATTTACTACAACGGGCCAAAAACTGTATTTGGCAATATCGCTTCAGGCTCAAATTGAATCGTTTATGGGCGTAAAACCCGACCAAAACAAACCGACTCCACTACCCGCTTTTAAAATGGCAACCACACAACCTAAAGATTTTAACCTGAATATTGCCGCTGATGCTACCTACGATAAAATTTCGGAAATGGCAAAATCGCAGTTGGTAAACAAAACATTTACCGAAGGGAATAAAACCATTACGATAACGGATTTGTCGATTTTTGGAAGCGAGGGAAAACCTGTTTTTGTGGCCGATGTAACCGGCTCGCTCAAAGGACGCATTTACTTTACCGGAACATTGGCTTACAATGCCGAAAAAGTAGCTGTGGAGGTTCAAAATCCCGAATTTGATTTAAAAACTAAAAACGCCTTGGTAAAATCGGCTGGCTGGTTGCTTAATGGATTGATTATTAAAAAAATAACACCTTATCTAACCTATCCTGTAAAAGCTGAGTTAGAAAGCATGAAAACCGAAGCAAACAAAATGCTCAGCAATTATAAAGTGATAGATGGAGTTTCGCTTGCCGGAAAACTAACTAACGTGTCGGTAAAAAGTCTCGACTTGGTGCCTGGTGCTGTACGTCTGAATGCCAATGTACGCGGCAATATTGCCTTAAAAGTAGATGAATTGAATTTCTAATTCGTAATTCTTAATTCCCAATTCGTAATTTTATGAACATTAGCGATTTTAATAACATATTCTTTATTGGAGTTGCCGGAACAGGCATGAGTGCTATTGCGCAATACTTGAGTGGTATTGGCAAAAATGTAAGTGGTAGCGACCGTTATTTTGTGCCCGACGAGCCGAATGAGACCCGCTCAAAACTCGAAGCCGAAGGCATAAAATGCTTTTTGCAGGACGGGAGCGGAATTACCGCCGAAACGGATTTGGTGGTGGTTTCTACTGCTATCGAAAATACTGTTTTTGAAGTTCAAAAAGCAAACGAATTGAATATTCCTATTCTTCGTCGCTCAGCAGTGTTGGCACTTATTGCCGATAGCAAAAAAACCATTGCTGTGGGTGGTACATCGGGCAAAAGCACTACTTCGGCTATGATTTTCGACATTTTGGAACAGGCCGGACTTGAGCCAAGCATTATTAGCGGCGCAGGACTTACCAGCATTATTCGCGAAGGAAAAATTGGCAATGCCAAAGTGGGCAAAGGCGATTGGTTGGTGATTGAAGCCGACGAAAGCGATGGTTCAATTGTGCAATATCATCCCGAAATTGGCTTACTGTTGAATATCGAAAAAGACCATCAGGAGATTGTGGAACTAATGCAGCTTTTTGGCACTTTCCGCGACAATACGAAAGACATTTTTATTACCAACCGCTCAAATAAATTAGCAGCTCAAATATCGGTAAATGCAGCCAACGATTTTGCGGTGGACGATGCCATAGAAGCAGGATTTAAAGCTACAAACTTTAGCCAAAATGGGTTCGAAATAAACTTCGAAATTGCAGGCACAGCATTTAAAATGCAAACCGTTGGTCGCCACAATATGGAAAACGCGCTTGCTGCTATTGCTGTTGTGAACCGCTTGGGTGTTAGCAACGAAACGGCTGCTGCGGCTCTGGCTAAGTACGAAGGCATTTACCGTCGACATCAAATTATTGGACAGAAAAATGGCGTGATTCTAATTGACGACTACGCACACAATCCCGCCAAATGCGCTGCATCTATTTCAGCTTGTCAGCCTGTTGCTCCCAAAGTAATTGCGTGGTTTCAACCACACGGTTATGGTCCTACACGTTTTTTGCGAACTGACTTTGTGAACGAAATAGCAGCCACACTTCGCGAAAAAGACGAAATATGGATGAGCGAAATTTTTTATGCCGGCGGCACTGCCGTAAAAGATATTTCTGCCAACGACCTTATTGAAGATATCCGCCGCTTGGGTAAAAAAGCCTATTTTGTAGAAGACCGCAACCAATTTGTAGATGCTGTAAAACCACATTTTACGGGTAACGATGTGCTCTTACTAATGGGTGCGCGCGACCCGGGCTTGGAAAAATTTGCGGGTGAGGTGTTTGCAAAATTGTAGGAGTTTTTTTTAATTTACTCTTCCCAAATACTTTCCTGCGTATAGCAACCACCTTCCATTACGGCATATACTCCTTTGGACATACGCAGGTTTTTCTCCAAACGGGTGAGCGCGTTCATGTCAGAATCGGTCAGTTGAATGGCAGTAGCACCAAAATTCTCGGCAATGCGGTCGGCGTTCACCGATTTTGGAATGACCACCGTGCCACGCTGCATCCCCCATGCCAACACCACTTGAGCAGTAGTACAACTATGCTTAAGTGCAATTCGGATTACTTCGGGTGTATTTGTTACCGAGTTTTCGGTATGTATCAAATGGCGGCTGCCAAGTGGCGAATATGCAGTGCTTAAAATTCCGTTTTTAGCGCAAAACTCCAGCAAATCCTTTTGTTGAAAAAAAGGATGCATCTCTACCTGATTCATTTCGGGCGCAACGCCTGTTTTATCCATCAAAAGTTGAATTTTGGGGATATTAAAATTGGAAACACCCAGATGTTTTACCAATCCTTTTTCCTTTAAAAGCAACATAGCGCGCCACGTATCTTCTAAAGGCAATTCGTCCAGCGAAACCAAATCCGAAGGTTTATTCGAAAACTTTACACCGGCTTTAAATGCTATTGGCCAATGCATAAGGTATAAATCCAGATAGTCTAATTGCAAATCGGCAAGCGTTTTGCGCAACGCAGGTTCCACCCGCTCAGGTTGATGCTCTGCATTCCAAAGTTTCGAAGTAATGAAAAGCTCTTCGCGCTTCACCATTCCCTGCAAAAACGCAAAGTTCAATGCCCGACCAATTTCATCCTCGTTATCGTAAATATACGCACAATCGATATGCCGATACCCCACTTCAATTGCCTTAAGAACAGCATTATACACATCGCCGCGTTTGGATTGCCAAGTTCCCAACCCAAAAGCTGGAATAGTATCGTTATTTTTAAATTGGAAAGTTTTCATAATTTACAAAATTAAGCCATCTAATACTTCACAATACAATTCAATAGCTTCTTCTATTTCTGCTGTCAAAATAAATTCGTCGGCTGTATGCGAACGTTCAGATTTTCCGGGACCCATTTTTACACTTGCAAAAGGCATCAGTGCTTGGTCGGATAGGGTAGGGGAACCGTAAATGGTACGGTTCATTTCTATAGCTCGTTTTACAACTGGATGCTCAATTGGCGTTGCCGTTGAACTTAAACGAGTTGAGCGCGCAGACACTTCGCACGAAACATGTTGCTTTACAATCGAAAGTATTTCGTCGTTGCTATAAAGCTCATTGCTACGCACATCCACTACAAAACTGCATTTATCGGGTACTACATTGTGTTGCGTTCCCGCGTTTATCTGCGTTACCGACATTTTTACAAGTCCAAGCAAATCCGATACTCTTTCGAATTCATAGTTTTGAAACCATTGTATATCCTGAAGTGCTTTGTAGATTGCATTATCACCTTCATTGCGAGCAGCATGTCCCGCTTTACCGTAAGCAGTAGCATCGAGCACCATCAGCCCTTTTTCGGCAACCGCGGCGTGCATTTCGGTAGGTTCGCCCACTATGGCAAAATCAATTTTTGGCAATTCTCTCAATAAACTTTCAATACCATTTTTACCCGAAACTTCTTCTTCGGCAGTAGCAGCAAAAATCAAATTGAACGATTGTGGTTGTGCCGAAAGATGCATAAAGGCATACAATAAACTCACCACGCTTGCTCCTGCATCGTTACTGCCTAGTCCATATAATCGTCCATTTTCAATAGTTGGTAAAAGCGGATTGCGCACCCATCCGGCTACGGGTTTAACCGTGTCGATATGCGAATTAAGCAAAATTGTTGGGCGCGAAGGTTCAAATCCCGGACTCATCAACCAGATATTATTTCCGCTGCGCGAAACAACATAACCGCGCTCTTCCAGATAACGTTCCAGAAAATCGGCTGCGTTTTTCTCCTCGCGACTAAACGACTCAATAGCAATTAATTCGCTTAATAAAGATATGGCTTCACTCTGCATATAATTTTTAAATAGAATTTATTTTTACTGCCCCAAACCCCTAAAGGGGCTTAAAGAAAAGACCATTCGGGACTAATATACATCCCCTTTAGGGGCTTGGGGCAGTTTTGTTGGATCATCACATCATCACATCACCACATCATAGAATTTTCATCTCTTTCATCCAACTTCTCAACTCTTCGGGCCAGTTGTCGGCAGGAATATTTCTTTTGCGCATTCCAAAACCATGTCCGCCTTTGTCGTAAATAACCAATTTCACAGGTACTTTATGAGCTTCTAACGCATTTTTAAGATTTTCGCTGTTGGCAATTGGCACTGCGCCATCATCTTTGGCATGAACAATAAAAGTTGGTGGTGTTTTTTTAGTAACCTGCAACTCATTGGAATACAGTTTTACTAATTCATCACTCGGTTTTTTGCCCAATAAATTGTTGCGAGACCCTTTGTGCGTATAAGTTGAATCCATTGTTACAACAGGATAACCCAGTAGCATAAACGCGGGACGTTCGGCTTTCGTTTTAAAATGCGTTCCGAAAGTCGAAGCCAAATGACCACCCGCCGAAAAGCCCATAATGCCGATTTTGTTTTTCTTAATTTTCCATTCTTTTGCTCGGCTGCGAATAATCGAAAATGCAGTTTGTGTATCTTTCAGCGGAATAGCATGATGTCCGTTTGGCATACGATAATATAGCACAAAAGCTGAAATACCCATCTCGTTAAACCAACGAGCAAACTCTTCGCCCTCTTTTATTTGCGAAACGCCACTATAACCTCCTCCGGGGCAAATCAATACCGCTGCTCCGTTTGCCTTATCGGCTATAAAAGCAAAGATTCGCGGCTCGCTTATGTTTAAAACAAAATCTTTATCGCGAAAACTTTCTGCAACGGTAAGTTCGTTACTTTCGGCTGGCCCGTTGGGGTAAAGCATAATTTTTTCTTGTGCCATTGCTGATCCTGTAATTAGTAAGCTTAAAAATAATGTTTTGATTTTCATTGTATTATGTATTTTTATTCAGTTATTTCTAATTGTTTGTTTTTGCCGCTTTGTAATACTTGTTTTGCATTTAAGGGCGAAATTGCAGATTTTCCTGTTTGTTTTTCGAGTTCTTTGCGGGCATTTCGAGCTACCGAACCACCTTGATGCGCTACTTTTATATGTTCTTCCATTGTTTCGGGCTGCTTTGCTTCCGATATTTCTTTTGTCGACAGTTCGGCCAACATATTTAATACCAGCTCAGTATTTGTCATGTTATCCCGCAAATTTTCTTTTTTCAAGCCTTTGTATTGACGATATTCTTTTGCCGATTTATCAGCCCATGTTTTGTAGATTATGTCGGTTAATGTTGCAAAATGTACGCCTTCCTCCAAGCCATGTCGTTTCCATTCATCCGTCAGATCTTTACGTATTTCAATGCTTTTTAAGCGTTGATTAATCCAATTATCCGAATATCCCAACTGCTTATATTGCAATAAAGCTCTGTCGATAGTCAGTTCAGGGTCTTGCAATTCGTCTAAGCGATCTTTGGCAATTTGTGCTAGCCACATTTTGAAAGGTTCAGCTTTTGGAGATGGAATAGACTGAATTAATCGGAAAAGTTGCTCTGTATCAAGGGCATCTGTTTTATAATACTTTCCATCACGCGAAAGCATTTTCAGTTGGTTACAGTTTGTAACCGACTGATTTCCCTCTTTTTTTAGTCTGTTTTTCAAAACTTTCCAATAATTATTGGGATTTGGACTATCAGTAAGAATGCCTACCACATCCACCACAGAGAAATACCACTTCTCCTGTTCGTCGTCCCATAAGGTACGAACTAATTTCTCATCAAATAATTTAATTTCAGGTTTTTGTGTCATGTTTTAAGAGTTGTAAGTTCTTTTGTTTAATTCAAAATGTACAACAAAGATAGTAAAAAAATGGAATAATATGACATGTATTTTTTCATTTTGAACAATGATTTTGATATTGAGATTTTATTACATCAGAATAAACAGACTGAATTATCAGTGGGTTTGAAATGTTGATAGTGAATTGTAAAATGCAAGTTGGTTTCGATAGCAATCGGAATTTTTTCAACAATCTTTTTAAAATAAACTATTTACAGCAAAGAGATTGTAAATGTTATTAAGTATTAAAGCTTTAAATATAAATAGGTTTATAATATAAACCTATTTATATTTGCATCGAAATTGAATTAGTATTAATAAATAAAACAAGAAGTATGAATGAGAAAATTTTGAATGAAAAAGAAAGCCTTGAGCTTATATCGCAAATGATTTTGAGAACAAAAGAAAGATTTGAAGGTGGAAGCAGTAAGCCATTTTTGGTTTTTGGATATACAACCTTTATCTTGTCTTTACTAATTTATTTTTTGATTTTGAAAACCGGAAATTATTATTTCCATTTATTGTGGTTTTTAATTCCTATAATTGGATACAGTGGAATGCGTATTTCTGCCCAAAAAATGGAATCAAAAACTACCAATCAAATAGTACAAATTATCAGAACAGTTTGGTTGGTAAATGGAATTGCAAGTGTTTTAATAGCAATCGGTGCTTTTTTTGTTCAAATACCGGTGCTATCAATTATGGTTTTATTAATGGCAATTTGCACTACAATAACGGGAATTATTATAAATTCAAAATTAATAACCATTAGTGGTATATTCGGAATTTTGAGTAGTGCAGCCTTATTTCTGATTAATGGCAACGAGAAAATTCTGGTATTTGGTTTTGTATTTGTATTTATGATGATTATTCCGGGGCATATACTTTCTAAAATCAAACGGAATGTTTAAGGAATTAAATCAACTGCTACACTCCGAACTCAGGCTGGCAATAATGTCGATATTATTGTCGGTAGAGGAGGCTGATTTTGTTTATATTAGAGAAAAAACAGGCGCCACAGCAGGAAATGTAAGTGTTCAAATTGATAAACTTTCCGAAGCTGGCTACCTAATTGTTGAAAGAGGTTTTTTAGGGAAACGTACGCGTACAGTCTGCAAAATTACCGAAAAAGGAGTTATGGCTTTCGAAGAATACGTAGAAGCCCTAAAAACATATTTAAAAATATAAAAGAGCGATTAAAGGAATAAAAACATGCTTGTTAATAGTGTTTGACTCTAAAAAAAACATAGAACCAATATCGCAGCGAATATTTATTCTATTCTGAAATCGTAACGTGATTTGAAGTTATATGTTGAATATAGACAGTGTTGGACTCTTTTTCAAAATCATAAATAATATACCAAGTAGTATAGTTGTTGCGCGTATATTTATACACCTTTTCGCCAAACTTTTTGTGACTCGTATATTGAGCATCTGCATGAAAAATTGTTTGGTCAATGGTTGCACAAACATCAACAATATCAACTACATAGTCAATGATAAATATTCTTTCAAGTTGTATTTTTTCCCAATTCAAAAGTCCTTCATAAATATCATCTAAGTCCTGATTTGCTTTATTGCTAAATAATACCATGCTTATTGCAAAATGAATGTCCTTTATCAATTGCAATTTTTCTAAATTCTTCAACCGTAAAGTAACCTTCAGGAATAACTACATTTTCAGCTGACTTAAAATCTTGATTATTATGCAATTTTGATATTTTTGGGACTACATTATGTCCATTTATCGGCAATTTAGATTTTACTGTTTGTATCATTTTGTTTCTCTATTAGTAGTTTATTGTGCAAATATACAAAACTTCTTTTTGATTGAATAACAAATCGCATTTAAATATTGTTTGCGGATAAAAACCGGCTGCGCTTCAAATGGATTTTTGAAACGCAGCCGGTGGGGTTAATTTGCAAGGCATATTAAGTTACGCTCACCTTTTAATAGGAAATGCGGAAAGCACCTACTTTCTCTGAAATATCTCTAAACGCTTTATTTAGAGTATTTATTTCTTCGTTAGTAAAATGTGCAGGTTTGCCGTTGACATTCAATTCGTTAATACGTTGACTCATCCAGCTTTTTGTTTTGTTAAAATAAGTTTTTGCAATAAACGACATGGATACAATCTCTTGCATTTCTTTGATTTGCTCTTTGATTTTTAAATGCTTTACGGCAATAAGCGTTTGTTTAGCACTCTCAATAAAGGCATCTTCAAACCCATCGGGGTCTGCTGTTGCCAAGCTGTCAAATTCCAATTGTATGATGTCTAATTCTTTATTCGACTTTGCTTTTAGTTCCAATTCTTTGAGTTGTTCAAATTTTTCTTTTGTTGTCATTGTTTTTTTTCAATTGTTCAATATACTACCCTTTTGCTTGGGAGGAAATTGAGGTTAAACATCTTTTTTTAATTCATCAACAATCTGATTAATAATTCCGTTTAAGTCGTCAATTCTTTTAAATCTTGCTGAATAAAACCTATATTTTCGCAAATACATAAGCAATTCCTTTTCAAGTCTTCGCCTTCCTTTTGATACGTATTCGTTCATTATTTTGTATAGTTTTGAATTATTTTTTTTAATACACAGCAAAGATAATAAACTTTTGTTTATTGAAACGTTGTTTTTTTTGTTTTTTATATAAAAAATGGTTATCATGAAAAATGCCAACTTCTGAACCAAGGTATTTTATATTCAAATAAGAGATATTAAAATATTGTCTCACAGATAAAAACCGGCTGCGCTTCAAATGGATTTTTGAAATGCAGCCGGTGGTGTTAATTCGAATAATACTGAAATCATATTTTTTAATCAACAATAATTTTTCTATTAAAACCATCAATAGATAATAGATAAATTCCTTTATTCGATAGTTGGATATTTTCCGAATCCTGAGCAGCTGTTTTCGTAAAGAGCACGCGCCCCGAAATATCGTAAACATTGATTTTGCTACCTTTGGCATTTGTTATTTCAATGTTTCTATCAATAATCCGAATGCCATAACTTAGCTCCTCCAGTTCTTGAACTTGTGTAGAAATTCCTTTAATATTAAAGAAATCTTTCCAACCGAAAGCATTTTTATACATTGTAAGGCTTGCATCGGGCACATAAAGAGAGGCGTTTTTATTTACTCTATTAAATGTTTTAGCCGAAACAACCGGAGGGATAGTGGCTTCCACTTTTATTTTACTTAAACCAATACAACCATCAAATCCATTATCGTTGATTTTTTGAACCGAAGATGGAAGCGTTAAATCACTGAGATACTCACAACCCCAAAATGCACCATCGCCAACTGTTGTAACTCCATTGGGAATTGTGATGTCCTGCAAACCATGACAAGCATAAAATGCCCATTTATCAATGATTTTTAACTCACTGTTTGGTGCAAAAATTACATTTTTCATGCTTCGACAGTTCTCGAATGCGCGCATACCTATTTCGG
>Ga0247841_10007973_pt1 | contig 15454 bp, 15 predicted proteins | sample LaCruzMarch2015__2_FD_192410 | JGI IMG/M metagenome (GOLD analysis project Ga0247841, IMG submission 192410) | Freshwater microbial communities from meromictic Lake La Cruz, Castile-La Mancha, Spain - LaCruzMarch2015_18m | ecosystem: Environmental > Aquatic > Freshwater > Lake | place: Spain...
ACAATTAAAGATTTTATCAAAACAGACGCAGAAGAAGAGAAAAAAATAGTCTTAGAACTTCTCGGACCAGCAAATGAAACAATTACACTTGATATAAATGATAATGTATATAAAAAATTAACATCGAAAGACTTAGAAAATGGATATTATAAAGATCTTTTTGAAAGTACACTAGATGATGGTGATGATAAAGAAGTTACCGTAAAAAACGAAACATACAAAATACATCTCGAATCAGATACAAACAGTAAAGAAAATTGGATAATTTTTGAATCTCAGGTAGAATCAGGAAACCAATAAAAACAAAAAAATACAATAACTCCGTAGAAATACGGGGTTTTTCTTTTTGTTCTACAAAAAACACAAAAAACATTTTTTACTAAAGATAGCTTGACTTATATTAGTATTTAAGTATTATAATAGCACTAAACAAAACTAAATTGGAAAAAATGAAAAAATTAATGTTTGTACTCGCTATGATGCTTTGCTTCGTAGCAAGCAATGGTTTTGCCCAGAGCTCTTCCAAGAGTTTCAAAGGTGTGACTGAGACCTATAAAATCCAGATGAAGCAATTTTTTGTGGACGTCTTCGAACTCCAGAAAACCGGAGAAGTTATAGAAACCACAATGAAAGATGAACTGGAAATCAAAATTTATGAAGCCATGCTCGTTGACTTCGCTTCCTGGAAAGCTTTCTCCTGCAAACACCAGGGAGACAAAAAGTTCATATTGGAGCTCAAAAGTATCAAAGGCTTCGAGCCTGAGGCTAAAGAGTACATCAACCAATTTAAAGCATTCCAAAAAGATTTCGTTACCAATCGAATGACCTGGACAGAAAGCGAATTGGCACTAGTCCTTACGAAGGAAGAACTCCAAAAATTCATCGACCCGGTGATGAAAAAGTTCGAAGACCGGACAAAAAAGTTATTTGAAAAGCTGGCAAAGACATAAAACAAGACGCTAACAATCCCACAATGGATTGTAACGTCGATTTTATCCCGCTTTAACGGAATAGGGGATTTTGAAATCTCCTATGTGATAAAGAATGCCAGCAAAACACAACATGGAGCGACCGTTATTACGGTTGCTTTTTTTTATGTGTGTTTTTAAAATTGTTTTCCTTAACTGAATCTTTACAATACAAAAATAAAACTAAACACGAACCATTTTCGACAACATTTTGTCTATTATTCGGCTATTTTTAGCCAATCATCTATCCATCGTTTAACCATTTAGTCATTGAGCATGAAAGTCAAAATCCCAATCACCACAAACGCCCTCTGTGTGGATGCCTCTTGCACAGGAAATCCATGAGTAATGGAATATAGAGCAGTTGATCTCAAAACACGAAAAGAAGTGTTTCGTTCGCCCATTTACTCTATGGGAACAAACAATATCGGAGAATTTTTGGCTATCTATGATGCGATAAGATATATACAAAAATTGGAAAAAGATCACAAGTCCCACGCCCCTAGTTCCACCTCATTAAACAGATATGAATGTATTTTTTCAGACTCTGAAACTGCTATCGCTTGGATGAAATCAAAAAAAATAAAAACAACATTAAAATACACCGAAGAGACGAAAGAATTGTTGACTAAACTGCAGGATGCCGTCACCCGGATAAAAACTCATGATTTTACCATCCCTATCCGCAAACGAGAAACGGAAATACGAGGAGAAATTCCCGCTGACTTTGACAGAAAATAAATGCTTCGCAAATTAAAAATTAAGAATTAATAATGAATAATTTTGGAATTTATCTTAATTATGAACTATTGTAAATTACTATAGTTTATAATAAGATACCTCATTCATCATTCATTATTCATTAATTTACTTTTCAACATTAAAACTATGATACTAAGTAACAAATATAGATATATCTGATTAGATTTTGAAACTACCGGACTAGATATCAACAAGGATGAACCTATCCAAATAGGAATCATAGAATTTGATGGAGAATGAAAAATCATCGGTGAATATCAATCACTTATCAAACCAAACAAAAAAACAGATGAGCTCAAACATATCGTAGGATTTGTCACTGGCCTTTCGATAAGTGAATTGGAAAGTGCACCTACAAGAGAAGAAGTTCTCGTACAGATAGCACAATTTTTCTGAGAAAATTCAATTATTATCTGACACAATATCACGTTTGATCTCGATTTTTTGAATAAATTTTTTCCTACACTCACCTACTACAAACAGATAGATACCATGCCACTAGCACAAACGATAGTACACTACACACCGAGCTATGCATTAGAAGTTTTGATAGAAAATTTAAAATCAGATAAACTGTTTACCAGCATTTTCAGTGAACAAAATCATGGAGAAGAAAAAGCGCACGATGCTTTTTTTGATACAAAAAATAGCAATAAATTATTTCTCTATTTTGTGAAATATCTCTATGGACTCATAGGTGTATATCCAAATCTTATCCATATTATCAACAAAACAGAAGGGATTTGGAAAGAAATATTGGAATTGAGTACCTATCAAGATATTCCACAGGTAAAAATAAGTTTTCCTGCATTAGAAAGGATAATGGCAGGCCACACAAGCATATCCAAAATAGGAGAAGGGATCGATACCGACAGTTTAGAAAATCAGAAAAAATATTATATAGGTAATATAGCAATCAAAGATATACTTACCGCTTTAGCAGCAAATAAAAATGTAATTTTTGCATTTCAAAATATCCAAAAGCTAGATATTGCCAAAGCAGTACTCAACGATATAGGGATCAAAAATATTGGCTTCACCAAAGAAGATCAGATGATAAACCAAGACACCTTCCAAAAGTTTGTAAATAAAGGAACCTTTAGTGATGAAGAATGTATGTTTATCATAAAATATGTTTCACATCTCAAAAGATGACTTGGAATATTACAGTTAAATAGTCAGTCTGACTATAGAATTTATTATTATATCAAAGATACAAGAAAACAAACAAAATATCCTATTATCTTGACCACTCATCATGGATTATTCACAAGTATGCAAGATGAAGAAGAAACATACAAAGAATATGACATCTGTTTTTTTGATACAGAGCAACGATATAAAAGCTATAATTTTTTCCTCTCTAGTCCCTGCGATTTGTACTATACATTGAACATTTTAGAATCATTTCTCTACAAACAAAAGATAGATGCACAAATTCAATGAATCACAAATCAATTCAATGAATTACAAGAATTCGTAAATACATTTCAGGTATATATAGGGATTTTATTTAGTGAGAGTACCAAGCTGTTTATCAAAACAGCAAATACAATGGTACAACATGATCCCATTCGAGAACATGGAGATTTTTATCAAAGTAATCTTTTACGAAAACAATTGCTAGAAAAGAAAGAAGGACTCAAAGATATACTTTCTGAAGATCATTATACAACTCTAGAAAAGCATATTGCTCATATCCAAAAAGTTTTTGATAATGTGATAAATATATTCAAAAAAATGTATGGGAATGGAGAATTTTATTTCACCTACGGTGAAGCACAGAAATTCACGGATCGAAAAGAGTTTGTCGATATATTCAAAAATAAAGTCATCTTCTTTTCCAACACCAATAAACAATCATCCGCAATCACAAGTAATTGAATTCCTTTATTAGGTACCGAAGGTGGAGGGGTTCAAAGTATAAAAACAGTTCCACCAGTAGTTGATAAATTAATAGAATATATCGTGAATGAAGTAGAAAAATGACCAGAAACTATTTCATACTTCATTTTTTCACCAAAAAAAGACGAATCCAAAAAAATATTTGAAGATTTATGTAAAAAAGGTATAAACAACAAAGCAACATTACTCGTAGAAAATATCACGGGCGGTATAGGAAAAAATATATTCAAAGCGAAACAAACAAAAAACAAAATAATGATCTGATGATACAATTTTATTTTGTTTCTCTATGCCAACAAAGTTCCGCTCAAAGAGATTATCATGTTCAACGCCAGAGGACCTAGCGAACAATATATTTTGGATGATATCAAGTGGTATAATATTTCAAACTAAGCGACGTCATTCCGACATTAAGAGCCCGCCCTCGTGTCAAGTTTTGTGAGAGAGGGTTGTGGCCGGAATCCATACGTAACAATCTATTTATTTTTTTCAATCAATTATCATGGTATCACAACTCAACGTACATAGAAAATTTGAAAGAACATTCCCTGGTATAGCAGACAGCGAAAGAAGATATAATCAAACGCTTCTAGCCGAATGAAGAGGACAGGCAGAATTGCAAAGAAAAAGCATCGAACAAGAAACAAGAAACGATATAGAAGGAATATTAATAGGAACATTTGTATATGATTTTGAAAAAAATACAGAAGAATTTATCAGATCAGAAGAACTATGAGAATAAATCAAATCATCAAATTTATCATAGCAACAGCTATATGCTATGCACTCTTAGCTTTCAATGTTTTTCATGTAGGAGAAAAGTTGATACCGAACACTAAAGAATATATAGATATGCCTACCATTCAAGATGACAAAGATATAGAGCAACGCTATCTGGAAGAAGAGCTTACTATACAAGAGGAGACATGACATTTTGCAGCAAACACACAAAGGAATATAGACAATCTCTGTGCAAAGATAGATATCTGCGAAAAAATAACTTTCAATGGAGACTACACAGACATTGATAGATACCTCTATATTAAAATAATTGACAAAATTTTTACATTTATCGATACCAATGGCAAAGAGAATAAACCGATAAAAAAAGTAATAAATGACATTCAAATGAACAAAGAATATGGGAAGAGAAGATGATATGCGACACGAGATTCTATTGTTTTCAATGTATGATCATTAAAATCAAAAACAGAATTCATAGAACTTTCTACACATGAGATAGGACATATAACAGATCTATGATATATCCAATGATCATCATTAAAAAAAGACAGAGATTTCACTGAATTTGGTAAAGTAGTTTTTGCGACCAACGATTTTTCACTATCTTTTTATAAAATATCACGAGATAAAGAAAAAATCAGAAAAGCAGAAGCCAAGAAAAAAGATTTTTGTAGCGGATATGGAATGAGCGATCCATTTGAAGATTTTGCAGAATGTTTCAATCTTTATATCAATCACAATAGTTTCTTTAGAGAAATAGCAAAAAACAATAGCACACTCAGAAAAAAATACAATAGTATAGCAAGCATATTTAACGGGAAATACATCAGTTCAAATACTCAAGATTTAATTTTGGTTAAAGACAATTCCACACGAAGACCACGAGACACGACGAAATTAACAAATTAATACAACTTGAAACACGGCACTTGGCACTAATTCCTTGTTCCTTCTCCCACGTCCCTAGTTCCTATTTCCTTTATTTTTTTTGGTTTTTTATGCCTATCATTATAACATGAATTATTTTAACCATATTTGGCATACTCTCCATCTATAGTGTAAGTATTCATGAATCATTTACATTAACACTCTCTCTCATTTCAGATGGAACCTGGAATTCAGACCCCTCCAACTATTTCTACTTTTTTAGACAATTAAGAAATATAGGATTAGCATTAGTTATGGCAGGGATAGTATATGCAATTCCTATAAGATTTTTCCAAAAAAATAAGAATACTACGATTATAGCAATTGTCTTGATGACATTACAGATATTAGTATTTATACCAGGAATAGGAGTCGTATTCAATGGTGCAAGATGATGGATCAATATACCATTTCTTCCAAGTATTCAACCAGCAGAGTTTTTTAAATTGGGATACGTACTCTTCCTTTGATGATGGTTGATGAGAAAACGCGAAAGAACAAATACCAAAGAATTTTTCATCTCGTTTATTATACTCAACACTCTCCTCTTTTTTGTCTTCTTATTGATTCCCGATCTAGGTACGGTAATGATTTTAGGTATCGTAGGACTGATTATGTGTCGATATGCTTGAGCAAAAATAAAATATATTCTCTGGATTTTATTTGGCTGAATGGCAGCTGGATTAATATTAGGAGGTATAGCGGGCATGGTAAGTGATAGATTTGCATACATCCAAAAGAGATTCACGTATTTTATAAGTTCAAACGTAGACCCACAAGCAAAACAAATTTGATGGCAAAATGAACAAGCATTGCTGGCTATCGGTGGTGGTGGTTTCTTTGGTAAAGGATATGGGAAATGATTACAAAAATTTTGATTTATCCCAGAAGCACAAAGTGATTTCATATTTGCAGCATTTTCGGAAGAGATAGGCTTCGTAGGGAATATGATACTATTGGGACTCTATATTTACATCGGATATTATTTTCTCACCCATCTGCGCAACATCAAAGATGAACATAGAAAAATGATAGGAATAGGTATTCTTTCATTGATTCTCATACAAGCATTTGTAAATATTTGAGTAAACATAAAAATTCTCCCAAACACATGATTAACATTACCTTTCATTAGTTATGGAGGAACAGCATTGATGGTAAACTTTATGGAAATAGTATTACTCTACAAAATACTTCAAAACAAATAAAAAAATAGACAAATGTTCCAATACATTGAGGCGACTAAAAATAACGGCTACCTTTAGTCAATTATTAGTCGTTTGCCTAGGCAAACAGTAAGCAATACTTCGGTATTTTATCAATAGAATAAGATAATGAAAATTGAAAAAGACAAAAACAATCTTCTGACCATCTTCAACGAAAACATTCCACAAACAAAGGAATATACCTATCATGTAAGTGGATATACATTTTCTGATTTTGATAAATGAATTATTGTTTTACACAAAAAAGAGCGGAAAATAATCAGTCTAAAAAATTTGGGAGATAATATGAGTGTAGTATATATAAAAAAGGTAGGATTTAGCGTACAAAATACACAAATAGAGGGGAACAAAATAAATGAAGCAATGAAATTATTTCAATGATTTGACGAAAATACAGGCAAAAAATATTATTTTATTCCATGATTGTGAGAGACACAACAAGAAGAGAAAAATAATATATTAAAACGTTTATGAACACCATATACTATTCAAAAAACAACAAAAGGGATGATAGTAGAGGGAGTAGAAGAAGAAAATAAAAGAGAAAGTTTTGAAAATATTCTGATATATATTTTTTGATTATTTCTTATTTATGGAAAATGGGAAAGAAAAAATAAAGAACTTAATGCTATAAAAATTCAAATACCACTTTCTGGGCAACATCTCGTACATGAAGAAAACCTAGACAATATAATAAAAAAAATACAAGAAAACGATATTTTTCTCAAAACAGACAAACTAACCAACAAAAACGGAATCGTCTACCAAATAAGTAGCAATGATTATAATTTATTAGAAATATGGGCAAAATGGTACGAACCAGTTGAAAATTTTGAGAAAATCACTAAACGTGATTTTACTCTAGAAATGAAAAGTAAATTATTAGAGTTTATACAAACAAATCAAGAAATCCCACAAGAAGGAAAAGCGGAGATTATACAAGAGATTGAAGAATGAACAATCAAGCTATTAACGAAATAAAAAGTATTTCTTCACTATTCATCATTAATTATTCATTATAACATGGGGCGTTGGTGTAGTGGTAACACAACGGTCTTCGGAACCGTTGTCGGAGGTTCGATCCCTTCACGCCCTGCCATAAAATAAGACATTAGGTCTTATTTTTTTATTATTAAAAAAATGAATCGAGCAATACTCGATCCACTTACAAATTATCAACGGTAAATAATTTTCTTTTTTTGGCCACCACAATTTGCACAGGAAAGATCTATAACCCCATGGGTACTACGAGGAGTATATTTCCCACAATCACAATAGCGAAAAACAATAAGTCCGCTACGAGGTTGTATTCTTTCTATTTGTTCTTGGGTGAAAGACGGCATAGTAAAAGAACTCATTTTAAGTACCTTACAAAACCCGCTAATTTTTTTCTTACTACATATAGGACAGTCTTTATTCTCAAAGGCTTCCAAGGTTTCTAGTGGTTTGCCACATTTGGAGCAGAAATTTTGTTCATCTTTGTACCCGAGAGTACAATCAAGACAATATTTTGTAGCTTTGCATCTAAAACAAGTCAATGTAGATACACATTCGGACTGAATTTTGGGTTTTTCTTGTTCTGACGTGTTCATAGTAATTATTTTTTAGAATTGATTTTTTTATTTATAAAACAATACTAAACAAAATATATAATAATTCAAGAAACTATTTAGTATACAAGATATAAAAACAATAATTTTTATAATTCTACCGAATCATGAAGTGATGGAATAGAACAAGTAAATCCTAATTTTTCCAAACTAGTTTTGAATGTGGTTTGTGCAGTTCATTCCCCATGCATAATAAATATTTTCTTGGGGGGAGTGGTAAAGCCTTTTGCTCGTCTAAGTAATTGATTAGCATCTGCATGTCATGAAAAACTATCTATCTTAGCTATTTCAAGATTAACAGGCACTTCCAATCACATAAAATTTGCTATTTTTGCTCACTCCAAAATATATCTACCCAAAGTTCATTCTGCTTGATATCAAACGAATAATAAGGTATTTCTCTTATCCGCCAATCAGTGTCTGAGATGATGAGTAATTCTTCCTGCAGTACACATACCATTTCCTGCGATAATTACACAAGGATCTTTATAGCTATTTAATTTCATAGAATCCTGAACACTTCACGAATATGCTAAATATCTATCATCAAAAAACGGATTAGCAAAGTCTCTTAATGCTTCTGTATCATAACATTCTTTATGCTCTTTGAAAATTTCTGTTGCTTTGATAGCCAAGGGACTATCGAGGAATATTTTTTCTTGAGGAAAGAGCTTTTTGTTAATAAGTATATTAAAAAAATAGAGCAATTCTTGTGTTCTCTCGACAGCAAATGAAGGGATAAGAAGCTTTCATCATCTTGCAAAGGTTTCTTTCACATGTTTAAGTAATAACGCTTCTTTGTTTGATACATCTTCATGAAGTCTATCTCCATAGGTTGATTCAATAAGTACATAATCTGCATCTGCAATCAAAGTAGGATTTGGTGTAATAGGAACATCTCGTTGTCCTATATCTCCAGAAAACACGATTTTGGTTTGTTTATTTCATTCAGTAACAAATACTTCAATCGAAGCTGAACCAAGAATATGACCAGCATCCTGATATCTTACAGAAATATTGTCATTTATTTTTACTAAGTTAGTATATTCAAGAGTCTTGAATAATGGCATACATTTTTGTGCTTGTTCAAGAGTGAATAATGGTTTTCTAAGGGGCAAATGTTGCCTTGTTCTTCTTCTATTTTCATCTTCTACATTTCTCTTTTGAATGTCTGCACTATCTTCCAACAAGATTTTAACCAAATCCCTGGTCGCTGAAGTAGTATAAATTTTTCCAGTAAATCATTGAGCAAAAAGTTTAGGAATCAATCAACTATGATCGATATGTGCATGAGTCAAAAGCATAAAATCTATAGTCTTTGGATCAAAGGCAAACGGTTCGTAATTTAATCTCATAAGATCTTTTGGTCACTGATACATACCACAATCTACGAGGAATTTAGTATTCTCTACCTCAAGCAAATAACATGATCAGGTAACTATTTTAGCAGCTCAACAAAAAGTTAATTTCATAAAACATAGGTATAATATAAAATATACTGCTAATTATATGCAAGAGAGCTAAAAATTGCAAATGTGACATACACAAAAAAAGATTGACATTTTATAAGAAAAATATATAAACAAAAAAATATTTATTTTGTTATATAAACAAGTATGCTAAATCAAACAAATTTGTGAAACCAAAATGTAGAAGCTGAGCTTTTCAAAAAAAACAGCGAAGCATTAGACAAACTACTAACAAATTCAGATACATGAAGATCAGCAGAATTTTATCAAAATCAGATATTTAAAACACTTACCGATGAAGAAATTCAAGAGCACGACAGAAAAAAAGCAGAAATATTTAATGGTGATTCTTACAAAAATATGAGAAAATTTCATAGACTAGACCTAAACTATTAAAAATAGATTTATCATAAATATCTACAATAAGAGGATAACAAAAGGGATGATAAAATATTTTTTTTGAAACTTACAAACATCAAAAACAACAAGAAAAACATCTTGAGGAAATAAAGGATTTATATTTAAAAATTACTTTTCCCTCTATAGATGAAGTTACTATCATGCATAAATTGTGTTGGTGTGGTTTCGTCAGTTAGTCAGTCTGTTTGATCTTTTTCATCGAAAACATAAAAATCTTGATGTCGTGAGTTTATGTCAAAATATTCTTCTACGTCTTTATTTAAATTTAATTTTTCTATGGCAGTTTCTAAAGCTTTTTTGTATTTATCAAAAAAATCTGATAAAATTCCCCTTTCCTCGACTTCCAAAAAATATTCTTTTGAACTAATTCTGCCTATCAATGTAACGTTGTCTTTAAGTCTATAGATTAAGTTTGGATTTTTTTCTATACTTACAGTCAAAGAATCTCCTTCAATTTTTTTGTGCATCTCCCAAATTGTACGTCAAAGTTCATGTATATCTAAATTTTTAAATTCATTGTCTTTGATAATTTTTTTTCTTCCCTCTTCTTCACTTACCTTCATTGTAAAATCTTTAAGATTTTTTTCTTTATTTAAATTTTCTGCTATTTGTCATTGGTTGACGTTTGTTATTTCTTCAACCACAGAAGGTTCTTTCTCAGAAACAAAAGATGCTTGTTCAATGAAGTTATCATTAGATGTATTACTATTATTTCACATAGTATATAGTAAATAATAAAACTAAATTATTACTATTCTAATTATATTTTTTTATTTGTCAAAAATGTCCTAATCTATTATCTATATTTTATCAATAAATATTCACATTAATAAATAAAAATAAGGGAGATTTTATAATGCTTTTTTCATGGAAAATTCAGATCCATATCGACGTCCAGAACTTATAGAGAAGAAGAGAAAGATTTTGAATGATAGGCTCAATATATAAATTAAATAAACTGGAAACAAAATTTTCGGACTTTTTTATGATACGTTAAATAACTGAAATATAAAAAAAACGAAAGATTTTATAAAAACCTTGAAACAAGATAATGCAAAACCCACAAGAATAAAACGATGGGGATTTCATCATAAACATTTAAATAGTATTCAAAAAAATATTCTAAAGGTATTAAAACAGTTTTTTGATGATAATTTTCCCAAAATAGCAGCATATCCTCAAATATGATGACTTTATTTTAATCAGGAATTAAAAAATCTTGTTCGATTTGATGTGTTTTTTGATATGTGCCACATAATTCTGTCACAAATGATGATGTTAAAAATTATACAGCAAAGTTTTTTTTAATGGTTGAAATAGAAAATACACCAGAAATGGATGCTCAGATAAAAGAAATTTTTTGAGAAAACTCAGATAGTATTAGTTTTTAAGCATATCCACTTTCCAATCTTCCACGATTTTGTGAAGATACACAATATTATGAAGACTAAGAAGGATGCCTCACAGCATCTCTTTTTCTTGTAGAAGATGATGGAGATACGCTTTGGTAAAATTTTTGCAGGTATAACATCCACAATCTGTAGTCAATGGGGTAAAATCTTTGATATATTTAGCGTTAGTGATTTTAATATTTCCATCAGCAGAAAATGCTTGTCCATGTCTACCCAATCTTGTAGGTAATACACAATCAAACATATCAAATCACTGCTCTATGGCATGAGTAATATCTTCAGGGGTTCATACCCCCATGAGATATCTCGGTTTATCACTAGGTAATTTAGATGCGGTAAAGGCAACTACTTCACGGATAAGTTCTTTACTTTCTCCGACACTCACCCCTCCGACAGCAATACCATCCCACGCATATTGACTAAGGAAATCGACTGATTGTTTTCTAAGATCCAAATGAGTCCCTCATTGTACGATAGGAAACAATACCCCACGCACATCATCATATTTTGGTTTCAAATGATCAAATGCTCTTTTAGCCCGACGATGGGTCATATGCATATGCTGTTCTATCGTTTTTTTATCAGCATCCGCAGGCGAACACACATCAAGTACCATCATAATATCTGATCATAAATTACACTGAATATCGACGACACCTTCTGGTGTAAACATATGTTTGGATCCATCATAGGGGGAACGAAATTTTACCCCCTCTTCCATCAACTTCATTTTCACTTCATGTCATCATCATTCATCATTCATTTTTCACCTTTCATCATTTTTTCCCAGTCATAAAGAAAACACCTGAAATCCACCACTATCAGTAAGGATAAGTTTGTCCCAATTTTCAAATGTATGTAAGCCTCAGGCCTCTTTTATCAGCTCATCACCGGGGCGCAAATACAAATGAAAGGTATTCGCTAAGATCAATTGAATCTCAGGCAAATCTCAGATATATTTGGGATCTTTGAGTATATCTAGAATCATTCATTTGATAGTCGCCTTGGTTCCAACAGGCATAAAAACGGGAGTTGTCAAGGTAATTCCATTGAGTGTTATCTGTCAAACTCTTGCATTTCACTTCTGTTTGAGTATTTTAAAATCAAGCTTAGACATAATTTTTTTATGTAAGATAAAAGTATAAGAAGATATAGGATTATACAAGAAAATTTCAATTCATAATACATTCTCCCTACGCTCCTTTAGCACAGGAGCAGCTTACAAAAAGTCCTCTTTAATATGTCCTGAAGTATGAAGGGTAAAGAGACCTGTCCTTTACGAAGTCAAAAGGGGAACGAAGGACAATTCATTTAATTATTTATGTATCCATGCTCGATAAAATCAAAGCAATACTAGCCAAACATTGCAAAGCAGAAGAAAAAAAATGATTATTTTTTTCTCTTTTTGATGTTAATGGAAAAATTATATCTTCCCATGGAACCGTAGAAACTGACAAAAAGATAAATGAATTAGCTGACCTTATATACAATGGTCTGCTTTCCAAAAACGAACATCTCGTCAAAACAATCGTAATTGATATTATCCAATCATATATCCAAGAAACTGACGTCAATAAGCTTCTTTCTCTACCAACCAAGGAGTATGGAGTTTTTCTCGTCAACAATGAAAGCAAAAAATCTTGAGCAATATTACCAAATACCAAAGGCGTTAACGACATAAAAACAGCACTCGGACTCATCAAACAAAAATATGGCATCAGTGGCAACGTAAGTATGTATAGTTTCAGAACAGAAAGAGTTACGATAGGATTGTAGTTTTTATCAGTAACCATCACCATATGTTCTCACGAAAAATACTAGCGATATGAGGGACAACGATTATCGCAGGTGCCATAGCAGGAGCATTGCTTATAAAAAACAATACAGATCCGGAACGTATCTCTGAAGAATCCTTGTTACAAAAGTACGAGCAACTTCTGAAAAACATAGAAAAACAATCAGGAAAAGAGTGTGAAAACATTAAAGAATTTTCTGATCAAACAAAACAATTAGAAAGAGAATTTGACATACTAAGACAACAAAAACACGACCTTATCGCAGAGATGGAAGTAGAAGAATATATACCGCCCATACCAGGATCTGAAGCACCTGAACTGAGCGAAATGCCTGATATACAAGAATCAAACGAATATATTCCAAGAGTAGGTGAACATCAGCTAGATTTTGATGGAAATATAGTTGTACAAAACGATGAACCTGAAGAATATATACCGCCCATACCAGGATCTGAAGTACCTGAACTGAGCGAAATGCCTGATATACAAGAATCAAACGAATATATTCCTCCGATACCAGGATCCGAACCACTCGACTTCGATATGGGGAGAATAACAACAATACAACAAATCAACAATAAGGAAGTAGATATCAAAGATATGCTCGATGCATTAGCGTGAAAATGTGAGGAAAAAGAAACTAATAATTGCAAAGTAGCATGCAACAATTATACAAACAAATGTTTAAGTTTAGTGCCAAACGCAAATAAAAGCCTAATTGATCAAGGATTTTCATCATGTGTACAAGAATGTAAAAAGTGGGATAAGACAAAAATACAATGTATGGAAAGCGCTAAAGATTGTGTAGCAATGACAGAAATATGTGGATTATAAAATCAAATATATAGTTTCAGGAAAGAAAGCGTAAGGATAAAGCTATAGTCGATATAAGTATATTTTAAAAATATAATTCATTTTAAATCTCAATATCACAAACAAGCATGAACAAAGAAAAAAAGAAAAACAATATAAAAAGAATGATAATATGGGGTAGTATCATAGCACTTATAGTACTAATACCGTCAATGATGTACTTCACTAGTGAAATAAGCTGGCGTAAAGCACTTGCCTATAGCATAATATTTCTGATCGCAGGTGGTTTCTATGAACTATGGCAGTGGCTAAAAACATGTACTAGAACCTACCGCATTGCTTTTGGTCTTGGACTTACAGGAGCATTTCTCCTCATCTGGGTCAATGGCGCCATAGGCATTATCGGAAGTGAGGACAATCCTGCCAATCTGATGTATGGCGCAGTATTTATCGTTGGTTGTATTGGCGCTCTTATTTCTAGATTCAAACCACGTGGAATGATGTATACAGTATTTATTGCAGGACTTGTTCAGGTCTTGGTTCCCTTTGTTGCACTCTTTATTTGGCCAGCACAAGTATCCTGGGGGGAAGCATGAGTTATTAAAGTGTTAGTTTTTAATTTCATATTAGCACTCCCATTTATCGGATCTGCATTACTATTTCTACGCGTAGCAAACAAGAAAAAATAAAAGCTATTATAGACCAAAAGAGTAGTAGAGAATTGATGTGTCTACTAATTTTTTATATATGACACATAAAAAAATTGGAATGAATTTCCAGATTCATAATAACAAGATGATCTATGAAGAGAAAAATAAATAAAGCTATAAGGAGAGGACGTGACTACAGCAAACTCATTCCCGCGAAAGCGGGAATCCAATTTGCAAAGTATAGATTCGCGATCAGGTCGGGAATGACGCTAAAACAATAGCCCTCTCCTTAACGAATTAGATTGCTTTATACAAATATATACTCGGCTTTCACTTAGCATCCTTAATTATTTCATACGGTTTATGCACAGTAAATTGAAATGAATTTGATATAATGATAGCTTTATCATCCATATGTTTGAAAATTCGTGGTTCAATCTCCGCCATCTGTTGAGGAAGAAGATAGGTATAAATATAATCATAACGCTTGAGAGCAGCCTGAAAAAAATTTTTTTGATACAGATGCAATTGCGGATAGCACAATACCCAATTAATTAGTTTTCCATACCAATAAGGAAACTTTTGAAGTTCATATCCATCGCAATGAAGTCAGAATTCTCTCGCAAAAAACCTCATAGCTTTTCCATCACCGCATCATAGATCTACAAGTTTTTTTCAAGAAGCAAGTTTCAAGTGATTTTTCATCAAGCGGATATGCCTATTAAATGATGGCACATACATAGCTGATTTAT
>Ga0247841_10007974_pt1 | contig 15449 bp, 14 predicted proteins | sample LaCruzMarch2015__2_FD_192410 | JGI IMG/M metagenome (GOLD analysis project Ga0247841, IMG submission 192410) | Freshwater microbial communities from meromictic Lake La Cruz, Castile-La Mancha, Spain - LaCruzMarch2015_18m | ecosystem: Environmental > Aquatic > Freshwater > Lake | place: Spain...
GATAAATATGGGCGGGATAAGGAATTAAATGGTCTACCTTGGACTAATGGCGACCATAATTTTCAAAGTCGGGGCGGTGAGATTTGAACTCACGACTTTTTGGACCCGAACCAAACGATGTACCGATAAAAGCCCTTATTATTTGATGGTATTTATGCTTTTCTTTTTGTGTGTGTGATTGTGTGTGTTTTTTCTTTACTTGGTGTCAAGTCTGTTGCATATTGCTCCTATGAGTTCAAATCATAGGAGGAGGATACACAATGGGCCTAACACTTCGACAACAGCGTGACGGAAATCTGCGGCCTTTCTGGTATGGAGAGTACCAAGATGCTGGCAGAAGACGAGTAGTTAATCTGAATGTGAAATGGAAGGGAACGCCGCCTGAGTCCCTGCGTGATCAGGGCGATAAGGACTTTGAGCGGACCCGCGAAAAGGCACAAGAGGCGTTTGCCCGATATGTTGAAGATGCCCACCACAAGGGCCGCGTTGAACACCTCACTGAACGGCTGATCGAGTCCAAGAGCGGCGTGGCCCCGGAGTATGTCAGAATCGCCGACATGCTCTCCAAGTGGACGGCGGGGGGCTCCTATAGCCGGGGGTATCTGGGTCAGTGTCAGGCGTCAATTGGGCGGTTTGTGGCCTTCATGGAGAACCGTAACCCGCGGGCGTCACTTCTGTATCAGGTCAAGCCAGCCGACGCGTGCGCCTTTGCCGACTCCATCCGCGCCTCAATGAGCCCGAAGACATATTCCTCGTATATGGGCATCCTGCGCCCAGCCTTCACCAACTTCTTACCGGTGGGTGCCACGAACCCCTTCACCGTTGGCAAGAAAGAGAACCGGCATACCGCCCATCGTGACGCGGAGAGCATTCACCGCATCCCCTTTTCCCCGAAGGAACTTCAAGACCTGCTGGCGACCACCAGTGACGACCCCTTCATGGCCGGCCTCATCACCGCCGCCGCCTGTACGGGCATGCGCCGGGGGGACATATGCGTTCTGAAGTGGTCCGACGTGGATCTGGCCGCCGGCATGATCACCGTCAAGACATCGAAGACCGGCTCCCAAGTGGAAATCCCCATCTTCGCCCCCTTTCGGGCCGTTCTCAAGGCGCATAAGGGAAATGGGAGCGAGTATGTCTTCCCCGAGGCCGCCGAGATGCTGGCTAAAAACCCCGATGGGCTGACCTACCGATTCAAGAAGATTGTGGCCAAGGCCATGGAAGGCCCCAATCCGGCCGCGAAGCCGCCGCCAACTCCACCCGCCGACCTTGAACCAGTCGGCGTCGCCGCCATCACCAAGGCCATCCCCGAGGGGCCCCGCCGGGACCGGCTCCTTGATACATTCAAACGCTACTGTGCCGGCGCCGGCGTCCGCCAGATCGAAAAGGATACCGCCCGCCCGCGCTCATCCGTTTCAACCGACCTCCACACAGTCCAGGCCCTAATCGGCCAATCGTTCATGCGTTGCAAGGCCGGCCCGAACATCAAAGCCGCAATCGCCCGCACAACCCGAACGGCGCGCAAGCATGGGCAGCGTGCCGCCAGTATCCGTGACTGGCATGCTCTCAGGACAACCTTCGTCACCCTGGCCCTCAGCGCCGGTGTGCCCCTTGAGCTGGTCCGCCGCGTAACCGGCCACGCCACAGTTGAAATCGTCCTGAAGCATTACTTCCGCCCTGGCCGCGCCGAATTTAAGGCCGCATTGACGGGAGCCATGCCGGCCGTCCTGACCGGTGGCAAGCCGAAGCGGTTGAAGCCGGCCGACGAACTGTCCGCCCTGGCCGGAAAAGTTGCGGCTGGATCGGCGACGGACGAAGACAAAGCCCGGCTCCGGAAACTGGCCGCGGCGGTGTGATGCTCGGAGCCTTCATCAGAGCGTATTGATCTCTGCTTCGAGCACCCGAAGCTGCTCGACGATATCCTGGAAATCCGGCGCTCCCCAAAGATCATCCGTCGCATTCCTTCGTAGTCCTTTGCGCCCGCCCTCCTAACATGCTCTGGTGGCACGAGCTTTATCGTCCCCGGCTTCGCCAGATTGTACCGCGCCCACCAACGGTGGTAGAACTTGTCCTTGAAGGCCGCCAAGGAAGCTTTTCCTTGCCCTCGGTTTTAGGTGGAGTATTTGTCCGCCCCCGTATGCTAGATTATCCGGCGAGGACAGCAAGAAAGGACGCCAGCCGGAAAGATCATTCAACGGTAGATGTAGCTCTTTTACGCCGCTCAGGTTGATTACGCTTGTCCGCCCTTGCTCACAATTGTATGCTTGCGGCAGAATAAATGGAAACGACCATCGTCATATGTGCTAAGTGCGGTGCACGAAATAGAATCCACGCTCATTCAGATGGACTTCGCCCCTTGTGTGGTCGTTGCAAGACGCCACTCACGAACGAAGCGACCGAGGTGGGCGGCATCCCATTCCGCCAATATGCGCTGTCACACCCCGCCGTGTTCATACTCTTGGCGCTGTTGGGTGGAACGATCTGCGGCATTCTCATCACACCATTCCTGCTCAAAAAGGATTTCGCTCCTGTCGCGGCGCAAGAAGCGCGCAAGACAGCGAATGTAAGAAGTCAATATGAACAACAGTTTGCTGCCCGGCGTAAAGCGCTCGAAGCAGAAGTAGCGGCGATCGACTCTGCAGGGTTGCGGCGTTTGGCCACGGAGCAATACAATCGAGAGCTTGCAGGACGGAAATCATACGACAAGCGCTTTGCATTGAGCCCACGCGAGAAGGCACAGCTCCAAATGAGGTCGCTCGCAAGTGATACAACCAAATCATTATATGACGCAATAAGGGCTGTCGCCATGGAAGCATCTCCAAAGGGGGCCGACATAAGCGTCCGCGAATCTTCACAAGGAATTGCGCTCCATATTGATTTTGACATGTCGAGCGTGACCGCGGGAGAGCAAGGCGTCCAAACCAAGCATCACACGAAGGAATCTCTACGTAGAGAGGTCATTGCCCTCATATCACGAGAGACGAATGACATCTTCCTGTTCTGCAAGGATCTTCAACTCGAATCCATTCATGTGGGCTGTCGCCATCATGTAAAAGTCACCGATCAATATGGAGCCACTCGCAACGAAAACACGTTGCTTTACAAGATTCGAGTCCAGAAGAATCGCATTCAGGAATTGGCAAGCAATCCATTCCTCGATGTCTACTCCACAACGAAGTATATCGAGGTGGATGAGGATAATTTTGAAGGCATCGAGATAACCACGACAAAATTATGAAAAGGACAAGAATACTCATAGTTCTATTAGCTGTCGCTCTATCCGCCTGGGCTGTAGAAGCGCTCTATTTCGTTCATCAGAACAAGCAAGTGCCAGTCAGCATCATGTCTCAGGAAGCAAAGGTCAGAAACCGGATTGAGATGGAGAATAGGGAGAAACTTCGGGACCTGGAACGCGAATATGAAAACAAAAAACATTTAGCTACGGGTAAGACCGTATTCGATCGCATCTTCAACACACAGAATCAGACGATCATCGAACTGATCAAGCGCATCTCGCGAGAAGCTCTGCCGGATGGATGGGCATGCGATATAAAGGTTGAGGAGTTTACGCATTTCATCCTGCTCATCTACCTCCCCCACAATTCTCAGAGCGCCACCCTCGATCAAATCACCGCGTCGATACGACCAATTATCGAATACTGCAGCTGGTGTCTGTCAGACGTGGCGCTGTTCGACAGAAAACACAAGAGCTATCTCTTTTTTGACAAGACAATGCTGGATCAAATACAATCCGGGCGGAGTCTTTCCAGTGACATGCTGCAACTTGCGGGGACGCAGGGCACATCATTCACCCGGTTTAACTCGGTGACTGTTGAATGTGAAAAGTTAGAGTCCCATCTTTGGCTTCCATTAGAGATCATTGGCTCGAACGGAATTGTTGGATGCCGCGCGCTACTGGATACAGGAGCAAGCATCACAATGCTTTCTTCTGAGATCATCACGAAAACCGGCTGGGACAACTTTCAAAGCGCACCTCGTAGGACATTCAGCACGGTCAACGGAACCATTTCATGTCCTATCGTGAAACGCGAAGTCAACGTGGGGGGAATCCGGAGATCAATTGAAGTGGCTGTCAATCAGCAAGATTCCCTTTCTCTAATCGGAATGAATTTCTTCGATGGAATGGACTACATAGTGGATTTCGGTAGCTCTGCTGTATTCATGTGGGAAAAATAGAATTGCACCCGCTGGTCCGCCATGTTTAGCCTGCCCAGCCTGCCACCTCTTTCAACTGGCTTTTCGGATTGCGCCCTGATACATTCAAAAACGCTGTGATCACGTATGCGGGCAGGTCCTGAAATAGGCTTATTCGGAGGACTGGTCGCCTGGACCCTGGTCGTCTGCGGAAAGGCGGGAAGCAGGAATGAACGAAGCCGATACATGCCGAAAACTGATTGTCCCTGCCCTCCAGGCGGCCGGGTGGGACAGTGAACCGGCACGTATCAGTGAACAGGTGACGTTTACGGATGGGCGGATAGTGGTTGTGGGTCAGCAGGCGCGGCGGCGACCAGGAAAACGCGCGGATTTCATACTGCGGTATCGCCCGGATATGCCACTGGCGACGGTCGAGGCGAAGCCGGACGGCGTCTCCGCCGGCGAGGGGATGCAGCAGTCAAAGGACTATGCGGAAATCCTCGGCCTGATGTTTGCCTACGCGACGAATGGGAATGAGATCCTGGAGTTTGACTACCTGACGGGGTTAGAGCGGTTGCTGACGGCGTACCCGACGCCGGATGAACTTTGGGCGCGACTGCAGGGCGGAGCCCCGATGCCGGCGGAAACCGTGGAACGGCTATTGACGCCAGCGTATCACCTGAGCGGGAAGTCGCCCCGATACTATCAGGAGATCGCGATCAACCGGACCGTGGAGGCCGTGCTTCGGGGCAAGCAACGCATTCTGTTGACCATGGCGACGGGGAGCGGGAAGACGGTCGTGGCGTTCCAGATTTGCTGGAAGCTCTGGTCCTCGCGATGGAACCGGGACGGGGCTTTCCGGCGCCCACGCATCCTATACCTCTCTGACCGTAGCATCCTGATCAACGATCCGAAGGACAAGATTTTTGCGCCGTTTGGGGATGCCCGTTGGAAGATCGAGAACGGAATCGCGAACAAAAGTCGGGAGATGTACTTTGCGATCTACCAGGCAATCGCGCAGGACGAACGACGTCCTGGTCTCTACCGGGAATATGACCCTGGATTCTTCGATCTGATCATCGTGGACGAGTGTCACCGGGGCAGTGCAAAAGATCTAAGCAACTGGCGGGAGATCCTGGAGTACTTCCAACCAGCCTTTCAGGTGGGCATGACCGCCACGCCGTTGCGGGATGACAATCGGGACACTTACCGGTACTTCGGCAAGCCGATCTACACCTACAGTCTGCGGCAAGGGATTGATGACGGTTTCCTGGCACCCTACCGGGTGCATCGGGTGGTCACCGAGTGGGACGCGGCCGGATGGCGTCCGAGTAAGGGGGACCTGGATCGGTACGGCCGGGAGATTCCGGACGAGGAGTACGAGACGGGCGACTTTGAGCGGGTCGTCGCCCTGCGAGCCCGCACGGAAGCCGTGGCTAAGCATCTGACGGCATTCCTGAAAGGGACGGACCGGTTTGCGAAGACCATCGTGTTCTGCGTTGACCAGGAGCACGCGGACGAGATGCGGCGGGCGCTGTCGAACCTGAATGCGGATTTGGTACAGCAGTATCCGGACTACGTATGTCGGGTTACGTCGGATGAAAAGGAAATTGGGCGCGGGCACTTGAGTAAGTTCCAGGACGTGGAACGAGAGACGCCGGTGATCCTCACCACGTCGCAGATGCTCACGACTGGCGTGGATGCGCCGACGTGCAAAAACATTGTTCTCGTGCGGGTGATTAACTCCATGACAGAGTTCAAGCAGATCATCGGGCGCGGGACAAGGGTGCGTGACGATTACGGCAAGCTATTCTTCAGCATCCTGGACTACACTGGATCGGCGACGCGGATGTTTGCGGACCCGGAATTCGATGGGGATCCCATCGAAATTATAGTTGAACCGCCGGGAGCACCTGTCGAGCCGCCGGTTGATCCGCCCCCGCCACCTCCTCCGCCGCCTCCTGGTGCGCGGAAGTTTTACTTCGACGGCGGGCAAGTGGAGATTGCGGCGCACTTGGTCTATGAACTCGACCCGGACGGGAAGCAGTTGCGGGTTGTGAAGTTTACAGACTATACCGGCGAGAAGGTCCGGATGCTCTGGCGGAACGCTGCCGAGTTGCGTGAGCAATGGGCGGACCCGCAGCAGCGCCGCGATATCATCGAACGGTTGGCTGAGCGTGGAATTGACTTCGATGAACTCGCGAAGACGGCAGAGCAGCCGGACGCGGACCCGTTGGACCTGATTTGTCACCTAGCCTTCAACGCGCCATTGCGGACCCGCCGCGAGCGGGCGCAACGGTTGCGGTCTGAGCGCAAGGACTTCTTTGACCAGTTCGGGCCGGCAGTACGGCAGGTGCTTAACGAACTCCTGGATAAATACACCGAACACGGGACGGCACAGTTTGTGATCCCGGACGTGTTACAGGTGCCGCCGATTAACGCGCACGGGAACGTGATGGAAATAGCGGCTTTGTTTGGAGGGGCGGACAAACTCCGACTTGTTGTGAATGAACTGCAGACTTTGCTCTACGCGGCATGAGGGAGAGTAATAATGAAATTGAGTGACCTAAAGACACTTGAATCTGTTGACTTAAAATCGGTCTGTACGGACGAGGCTGGCGAGTTCACGCCATGGCTGGCAAAGCCCGAAAACCTGGCACGATTGTCGAAGGAACTCGACATGGAACTTGAGCTGGAAGGCGTTGAAGTTCCTGTCGGACCGTACCGTGCCGATATTGTGGCAACAGACAACACATCCAATGAGCGTGTCATCATCGAGAACCAGTTGGACAAGACGAATCACGATCATCTCGGGAAAATCATTACCTATTCTTCGGGTCTCAACGCCAAGGTGATTATCTGGATTGCCAGGGAGTTTACCGAGGAACATCGAAAAGCTCTGGACTTCCTGAATGAAAACGCGAACCCTAAGTTGCGATATTACGGGGTTGAGATCGCTCTTTACCGAATTGGCAATTCGCCACCTGCACCTTTCTTTAGACTCGTTTCCAATCCAAATGATTTTGGGACTAGTGGGGGCGGGGTCGGGGAGGGTTACACCGAGACGAAGACTTTGTACCTGGATTTCTGGACCGCATTTAAAGAGCACTGCATGAATGCGGGCACGAGTCTGAGCCTTCGAAAAGCTCGGCCGCAGCACTGGTACTCGATTGCCGTTGGGCGCAGCAAGTTCAATATATCACTGACTGCCAGCACCATGTATAGCCGGATTGGCTGCGAGATATACATGAGAGGAACGCACGCCAAACAGGCTTTTAAGTTATTGCAAAAAGACAAAGAGGCCATTGAGGCAGAGACGGGACCTTTGGAGTGGCAGGAACTACCCGACGGAAAAGACTGCCGAATTGTGCTGTTCCGCACGGGCATTGACCCGACCGACAAAGCTGTTTGGCCAGACGCGTTCAACTGGTTGAAGATCAAGGCTGAGACTTTCCATAAGGCGTTCTCCCAGCGGATAAAGAGCCTTCCAATTGAAGATGAAGGTGACGATAACGATCAATCTGCTTCGGAGAAAAGATAATGCGCAAGGCTGACAAACAACCGCAGACCACGGTGCAGTCGATTGGGAGATTTATCAAGTCTGCGAGCAATACCGCGCACAAAGCCGACCAGTTGCCGCCCACCACTGCCCAGCAAATCGGCAGTCTGGTCAAATCCGCGCGCGACATCATGCGCAAGGACAAGGGACTCTCCACTGACATTGACCGCCTGCCGCTCCTTACATGGGTGATGTTTCTCAAGTTCCTCGACGACATGGAGCAGATCGAGGAATCCAAGGCGGCCATGCGCGGGGAAAAGTACCGGACGGCCATCGAGCCGCCCTACCGGTGGCGGGACTGGGCGGCCAAGGATGACGGAATCACGGGGCCGGAACTGCTGGCCTTCATCAACCAGGAAGAATGTACGCGGCCCGATGGCAAGAAGGGGGCAGGCCTTCTCTCCTATCTGCGCGGGTTGACCGGAGGCAACGGATCAGCCCGGCGCCGGCGCGTTATCGCCACGGTGTTCAAGGACATCAACTGCCGGATGCTCAGCGGATACCTGCTTCGGGATGTCATAAACAAAGTAAACGGGATCCACTTCCTGGCCAAGGAAGAGGTTTTCACCCTTGGGCATCTGTATGAAAGCATGCTTCGGGAGATGCGCGACGCTGCCGGCGACAGCGGCGAATTCTACACGCCACGGGCCGTTGTGAAGTTCATGGTCACAGTAGTTAATCCCCGCCTCGGCGAAGTCGTTCTCGATCCGGCTTGCGGTACTGGTGGTTTTCTGGTGGAGACCTACACGCACCTGGAGAAACTCTGCAAGACGGTTGCTGACAGGCGAACCTTACAGGACAAAAGCCTTTGCGGCGGCGAAGCGAAACCTCTGCCTTACCTGCTCTGCCAGATGAACCTGCTTCTTCACGGTCTGGAAGCGCCGGACATTGACCCGGAGAACAGTCTGCGTTTTAAAATAACGGAGATCGGGGACCGGGATAGGGTGGACGTGATTTTGACTAACCCGCCATTCGGCGGCGAGGAAGAAGCCGGGATCAAGGGTAACTTCCCGGCCGACCGGCAGACGGCGGAAACAGCGCTACTCTTCCTGCAACTCATCATGCGGAAGCTCAGGCGCGGGGCGAAACCCGGACGCGCGGCGGTGGTCGTGCCGAACGGGACGCTCTTCGGCGACGGTGTGTGCGCGCGGATCAAGGAAGAGCTCTTGACCGAATTCAACCTGCATACGATTGTCCGCCTGCCGAACGGCGTATTCGCGCCGTATACCAGCATTCCGACGAATATTCTCTTCTTCGATCGGTCTGGGCCGACGCGGGACGTGTGGTACTACGAGCATCCGCTCCCCGAGGGGCGGAAGAACTATACTAAGACCCAGCCCATCCAGTTTGAGGCGTTCGCCACCTGCATCGCCTGGTGGAAAAAGCGCGAAGAGAACGAGCGCGCGTGGAAAGTTGCCGCCGCTGACATCATGGCCGGCGGATGTAACCTGGACCGCAAGAACCCGCGTGCAAAGGAAGACATCACCCATTTGCCGCCGGCGCAACTCGTTGCCGGGATTTTGGAGAAGGAACGGAAGATCGCGGAGATCGTCGGGCGCATCGGGAAACTATTGGAGAAGAAGGCGTGAGTGATTTTAGTTTCAAAGCTTATGTGGACGAATCCGGCGATGAGGGCTTCGTATTCAACCCTGATGGTTCTGGAAGCCGTAGATGGTTGGTTCTTTCAGCGGTAGTTGTTAGGCGAAAGAATGACCATAGCCTTGTGACCTTAATGGCAGACACGCGAAAAATCATTAAGAAGGCGCCGAAGAAGCAACTCCATTTCAGTGATCTGAAGCACGAGCAGCGCGTACCCTACGTGCGGCGGATTGCGGAAAATCCACTCAGGACAGTCAGTGTGCTTGTACATAAGCCAAGCATAAAGGAGCCCGAAAAGTTTCAGGCCGAGAAATTCCTCCTCTACCGGTATGCGGTGCGCTTCCTGTTGGAACGCGTGTCCTGGCTTTGCCGCGACCATCGAAGTGCGGGCGAAGGGGATGGTAAAGTTGAGATCATCTTCTCCAACCGAAGCATAATGTCATATGAGGTCTTGCGCTCATATCTGCGATTGCTCAAGGAACATAGCGATCCCATGGACGTGCGTGTTGACTGGAGTGTGGTTGATCCTGAACACGTTTTTGCTGTGAATCATGAACAACTTGCCGGGCTACAGGTGGCTGACGCAGTTGCCTCCAGTCTCTACTACGCGGTCCAGCCAAGTCAATATGGAGAAATAGAGGAAAAGTATGCCGTCCTGCTGAAACCCACGATCTACCGGCATATGAACAAAGCCTTGGGGTATGGTGTGAAATTCTGGCCGGAGGACTTTGATACCCTGAAAATAAGAAACCCCCATCTAAGCAAATTCGCCGATGGAGGTTTATTATGATGCAGGCCCCAGGTTCGAGGATCCCACCCTTGCGGGCTGCCGTCGTTGCCGACGACCTCTACAAACCCTGCGCTTGCCTGCAGACGTACTATGCGACAAACCGGTTTGGGAAAGCAAGCCTAAAATTGAGGTTTTTTTGATGGGTCTTTTATGGCCAACCGTGCGGCTTGGGGATGTCCTGCGACTCGATCTGGATCGGGTGTCGGTTGATGCCACGGCGGTCTATCCGATGGTCGGTGTCTTGAGTTTCGGACGTGGGCTTTTCGATCGCGAACCGATTGAGGCGGGGAATACCAGCTACAAACACTTTTGTCGACTGAAGGCCGAGCATGTTGTGATGAGTCAGCTTTTTGGGTGGGAGGGTGCGCTTGCACTCTCGTCGCCGGCATATAGCGGGAAGTACGTGTCGCCACAGTTCCCTACATTCCTTTGCGACGAAGGGCGCCTTGACCGGTGTTTCCTCGGCTTCTTAATGAGGCGGCCAGCCTTCTGGGATGAGCTTGGTACACGGACTTCTGGCATGGGTGATCGGCGACGCACACTGAATCCAGAGAGTCTTTTCACATCCGAAATCCCCCTCCCTCCTATAGCCGAACAGCGGCGGATTGTGGGGCGGATCGAGGAGTTGGCGGCGGAGATTGAGGCGGCACGACGGCTGCGGGCGGAGGCGGTCGAGGAAGCCGCTGCGCTGACGCAAAAGACCGTTGATGCACTTTTGGCGACCGACAAAACTCCGAGGAAACCGCTCCGCGAACTCTTGTCTGAACCTTTGATGAATGGGTTATCATTTCCCGCTTCACGACTCGGTTCGGGTATTTGCTTTGCCAAGGTTGGTGTAGTCAACACCGGCGAGTTCGATCCCCGAGAGATAAAACTTGTGGATGTGAATCTTGCTCCTAACTCTCCTTACTGGTTGCGAAAGGGCGATATTGTCGTGAGTCGGGGTAACAGCCCCGAGTTCGTTGGACGAGCTGCTCTCTATCGCGGTGAGCCCGCGCAATGTGCGATGCCAGACCTTCTCATCCGTGTTCGTCTGGATGCCAAGAGAGCCGACTCTCGTTTCGTTTCAGCCTTCTTCCATTCGTCCGAGGCGCGCGATTACATCGCATCCCAAATCAGTGGGACGAGTTCCACAATGCCCAAGATTTCCCAGCCGAAACTTGAGGCGTTGCCTGTTCCTGTAATACCGCTCCCCGAACAGTGCCGAATTATGGCCGAACTGGATGCACTGCAGGCGGAGATGGCCACATTGCAGACGGCGCAGGCGGAAACGGCGGCGGAGTTGGACGCCTTGTTGCCGTCAATTCTGGATCGGGCATTCAAGGGGGAATTGTGAAAGGCAAGCGGATGCCATATCTATCTCAGAAGGCCGTGGTTTACCATGAGACGGGGCATTTGGTGATCGGGATAAGGCAGGGACTGGATCCTTGGGAGATCCTTTTTGATTCTCCCACCTGCGCATTGACCGCGTTCAAACCTTGCGATCCGATACCACCACCGGAAGAGGAAGCGATGCGGCAACTTGCCGGGATAATAACGCAACTTGAGTTCGTGCCGGAATCGATTTCTTCCCAGCTTCGAGAAGCAATGAGAGAAAGTGTGATCTTTGGGTATGGGCGGCCTTTACCTGTGGGTCTGTCATCCATCGACCTCCGCTACCGTGGTGGTGGAGGGGGCGACATGGACAAGGCGGATCAAATCGCTCGCTCGATTCCTGGACTTGATGATTGCGGCGTAATGGCTTTTCTGCAGCAGGCGGAGGTGAAGGTGCGTACGTTGCTTTCCGATCCAGTCGTTCGGCGGCATATCGAAACAATTGCACAGGACATAGAGGTATGGTTGCAGAAAGACTTCAGTCCATCGAAAAATCGTTACCACGGAGAACGCGCGTTGTCGGTTATCGGACTCGCACGCGACTCGGAGCGCGAAGCTGGAGATTCTGGGTCTGCCAGTTGACCCGGTTCATAGTGGCGACTACTTCATTGTACACTGGGAGTTTCTGGTCCGGATCGGCTATGGTTGCGATGAGGACAGCATTCTGACGCAATGGTGGCACGAAGTCTGGTTTGCGCAGATGCATGTCGAGGGTGATGCGCCATGTTTCGTTCGGGGTGATACGCTTCATCCGCCGACGGAAGACTTTGACGGGCGACCATTTGAATCCGTGCTCAATCTGACTCTTCTCAAACAATTCCTTGTAGTCCTTGGGGTATGGGATAATTTCACCTCCGTCGTACTTCTCTTTGTCGCCACTGACGGCGCACGTACCAAGAGAGCAATCTACGTTGATCTGACTGTATGCAGCCCCATCGTTGCAATCAAGGGGCGGATCGTAGACGAGGGTTAGCGTGATGTCGCCGAAGACCTTTCCCTCCTTATTATGCAGGCATGGAGGGATCGGGAAGTCGAGTTTGTGGAAGGATCGACGGGTGTAAGGAAGCTCCAGGTCGAAAATGAGCGTGGCTTCCCACGGGTGGCACCGGAGAACTTGTTCCGGTTCTGGGGGTCGGCCGAAGCCGATGTAGGGGAGGTCCGCCGCGGTGATCTCTGGCGAGTGTAGCACGGCGGAATGAACGATCAACGCCTTGAGTAAGTTGCGGGATGGCATTTCCGCCATGGCGTGCGCGACGTGGGCGGCCGTAGCAGCGACAAGGGGGGCAGCGAAACTGGTGCCGGCGGTCTCAGCAATGCCGCGGTTTGCGTCCAGAGATATGATCCCTATCTGAGTCCACTGGAGGTTGGCGTTCGTGTTCCCTCCATAGTGGGTGACTTCGGGCTTGGGCACAAAGGCTGCACCGGGTCCTTTACGGGTGAACGGCGAAGGTTCACCCGATCTGGCGCAAGCCCCGTTGTGAGTGAGGTGTGCCTGTGAGCCGACGGTGATGGCGCGCAGAGAATCTGCGGGCGCGATAATGCGGTCCTTTTGTTTTAAATCGGGCCGCGGCCAGCGGTGGGCCGGTTGCTCCTGGAAGTTGCCGGCGCTGTTGACGATGGTGACACCGAACTGGTCCTGTATGGTATCGAGGGCGATTGCAAACGTGGAGAAGCGTTCGTTGATGACAGGGGTATCTGGCGTGTTGACTGAGAGATTCCATATCCTGACATCCGGATACTTTGGGAAAACGCGCCGCATGGTTTCGAGCAGGATGTCCTCACGGATGCCTGTGGATGGGAGGGCAACTACATCCACGACCTTTGCGTGCTCCGGCGGGAAGCCTGGCATGTTGTGGTTCAGCGCGCGACCGTTGATGATGAGGCCAGCGACAAGACTGCCATGATCGTTTTCCTGATCCACACGAGGCGCATCGATTTCGTCGCGGTCGACGACCCAGGCTTGGAGTTGCGGGTTGTTTGGGTCGGTGCCGGAGTCGATGATGCCTACGATGGGGTAGTCGCGGTCGGGGTCTGGCGGTGGTACCTGGTCGGGGGCCAAGTCGGCAAGGTGGGTTGACTGTGTGCTGACAGTGAAATACTGGAACAACGAGAGGCTCTGCGTGCCTACGTAGTGCGTGAGTTCGTCAAAGGCTTCATAGGCTGGCAGTGTGATTCTGTACAGACGGATCCCCGCGCCGTAGTTGAGCGGAATCGGGGCTGGTAGTTTGTAGCGCCCCGCCATTTCCTCAAGTGCGTGCAGGAGACGAGCGTCGAGTTCTCGGTCGCGGTGGGTGAAGAGGCGGAACTTGAGGTCCCGGATCTCGTGCTCCCGTAGGAGCCGTTTGAACTGGGATACGGACCACTCGCCCAGCACGTCCTCGGATGTGTAGGGTTCAATACCTTTGATCTTGCCGATGTCGGACTTAAGTCGCGAGTCGGTCGTTCTGGCGACGAAGTCCTTGAGGCGTGCGAGTCCCTGGGGGCGCACACTGACGAGCAATTCGCCGAAGTCTTCCCCGCCGATGATTGGGCATGTATCTTGCAATAGGTAGTCGGGGCGGTGGGTCTTTGCGATGGTGTCCTCCGATAGACGCAAGCGCGCAACTGCCGGCAGGTTTGATTCCGTAAAGGCTCGGTCGTAGAATTGCTTCAAGCCGTCAATCTCGTTGAGAAGTGTCCGGCGGATGTCGGCGTAGCGGGAGCCGAAGTCCTTTCGCGGACCGCCGCCGGCGTGCGGCGGGCGTAGATCCGCCTCAGTTGTGACCACGATTTTAATTGGCAGATGCTCGTGTTCCCCGTTCATGATTCACCTTCTTTATGCAGTTTGCGCGAGATCGTAGCGCGTGAGATTCCGAAGATAGAGGCGAGGCGGATGCCATTTAGTTGTTGAGGAGCCATGTCGCGCACGGCGCGCAGTTGTGCTGGGCTGGGGTCGGTGGTGATCTCCTGCTTGAGGCGGAAGCGAATTATGCGCCATATGAGGCCGTTTTCGTCAAGATTATTTGAGGCGGCGATGACAGATTCGCGAATGGCCGTTTCGATGAGCGAACGAATATCCGCCCCGCTCAGAGTTCCGGAGACCGCGGTGAGTAGGTCCACGTCCATGTTCTTAGCATACTTGTTTAGGAAGAGATCGAAAAGTCGGCGGCGTTCAGATTCGGCAGGCAACGGGAGCGGAAGCTTGTAAGTGAAACGACGCCAGATTGCGGGATCGAGAAGGTGCTCGTGGTTTGTGGCAGCAATGATGACGGTAGCACGGTCCAAGGCGTCGATGTTCTGGAGCAGGCTAACGACGACACGCTTGAGCTCCCCCAGTTCCTGGGCGTCGTCGCGGAGTTTTGCGAAGGCATCTAGTTCGTCCAAGAAAAGGATGCAGTGGCGGTGCGAGACGTGATCGAAGAGTTGACGAAGGTTCTTGGATGTACTACCGAGAAACGAGGAGATGAGGGTATCGGCGCGTGCGGTAATTAGGGGAAGGTCGAGACGACCCGCGATGTAGCGGGCCAGATGGGTTTTGCCTGAGCCCGGGGGACCGTAGGTGATGAGAGATGGTGCGATGCCGACGCCGTGGGCCTCGAGTTTGTCTGCATTCTGAACAAAGCGGATGAACTCCTCCACAAGTTTGGAAGTCGACGTATTGAGTACGATGGGTACCTGATCGACTTTTACGGTCTCCTCGTCGGCCAAGGCAAGGCGCGATTCTGTATCCACTGGGAGTCGGGACTGGGTTTGAACGGCGCTTATCTCTGCGACGGAGACGCTCTTATCGAGTAGTTCCTTCAGGTAAGAGGCTGCCTGTTGATCTCCATCGGCTTTGAGTTTCTCGGCGAGTTGCTGGACGTAGGCCGATACCCTTGTTCCATTGCCTTTTAGTCCCCATTCAGCGATTTTGGCTATCTCCCGCAAGAACTTCATGTTGCACCCCCCCCCCCCCCCCCCCCCCCCCCCCCTTCTTTCTTTGTTTTATTTTCT
>Ga0247841_10007975_pt1 | contig 15448 bp, 13 predicted proteins | sample LaCruzMarch2015__2_FD_192410 | JGI IMG/M metagenome (GOLD analysis project Ga0247841, IMG submission 192410) | Freshwater microbial communities from meromictic Lake La Cruz, Castile-La Mancha, Spain - LaCruzMarch2015_18m | ecosystem: Environmental > Aquatic > Freshwater > Lake | place: Spain...
TAATTCTCCTCGATGATCACAGCCATACGTGCGAGCTTGAGCACGTCGGCATCGCCCAGGACCAGCCGCCTTCGGTCGGACTCGGGCACATCGATATTTTTGGTCGGGTTCTTGGCGTCCTCGGTGTAGACCATCTTGATGGCCTTTTCGCCCACCTTTTTCATCACGATCGGCTTGAAGCCTTGCATCAGCGTGGGCTTGAAAACGTACCACTCGTCGGGGTTGACCGCGCCCTTGACCACGTTTTCGCCCAGGCCGTAGGCGCCCGTGATGTAAGCCGCGTCCGTGAACCCGGTCTCGGTGTCGATGCTGAACATGACGCCGCTGGAGGCCAGGTCGCTACGCACCATTTTCATCACGCCGATGGAGAGCGCGATGGAAAAGTGGTCGAAGCCCTTGTCCACGCGGTAGGAGATGGCGCGGTTGGTGAACAGCGAGGCGAAACAGCGCTGGCAGGACTCGATGACTTCTTCGATGCCGTGGATGTTCAGGAAGGTGTCCTGCTGCCCGGCAAAGCTCGCGTCCGGGAGGTCTTCGGCCGTGGCCGAGGAGCGGACCGCGACGTCGACATTCTTGCCGTATTGTTCTTCGAGCGTGCGATAGGCCGCGACAATGGCCTCGCGCAGGTCCTCGGGGAACTCGAGGTTGCGGATGATCGAACGGCACTTACGGCCGCGTTCGGCCAGGTTGTCCATGTCCGAGGTATTGAGATCTGCGAGAGTATCACGGATTTTGTTCATAGCGCCCGAGGTATCGAGCAGATAGCGGTAGGCGTGCGCGGTCACGGCAAAGCCGTTGGGGATGCGCACGCCCTTGGGTGTGAGTTCGCGGTACATCTCTCCTAGACTGGCGTTTTTTCCGCCCACCAGCGGGATGTCTTCGATGCCTACTTGGTCGAACCAAAGGATGAATTCAGTGGATCTGCTCATGGCTGGCTCCCTGAGTTTAAGGTCCTGGGGGGCATTGCGCCGCCAGGAAATGACTTTCTAAAATATGCACGAAAGCAGTAGAAAGGGCAAGAGGCATGCTCGTTGTTTTTACAAAACGAGTTGGTGAAGGAACTGGGCGAGGCCTTTCAGGTTTAAACTGGGCTAATCATGAAAGTCACCATGTGTCGGGTACACCCAAATAGATGAAAGATCGTGCTTGGCCTCCCGACTCCCCACTTCGCCCAAGCAACACCCCTAAATAGTGAAAGCTTTTGAAGTAGGGGGGCTGGGGGGAGAAACTTTTTTAGAGCCTCTTACGCTTGAAAAGCGTTAGAGGCTCTTATACAGCCAAGCTGTGCCAAAAAGTTTCTCCCCCCAGGACTTTTCATTCTTTATTCTATCCTGGTAGTGGCGACAAAGAGTTCACTATTTGGAAAACGCGGAGAATTTTGCATAGGGCGCGAAAGCTGGTCTGGGAAGCGGCGCGTATGCGCCTTGGGTAATCGGCCGCATGGCGTTAAGGGCGCGGGGCGGCGGCGCTACATAGGGCTGCACCGAAACTTGGGGCGTCTGCACCGCGGCAAATCCGGCGTATTTCTGCTCCGGTGTCACAATGGGCACGTTCGGGTCCTTGATGTCTGGGAATTTGTTGCCGAAGGATTCCTTGGGGTAGGGGGGTAGGGCGCTGAATCCGCCGAGCCGGACCGTGGCGTAGGGCCTGAACGGCCGCATGGCCGCGGAATCGGCAGCCAGTGCGACGTTGGCCATGCACAAGCACGCCAGGCATGCCACTGCCACGAGCGCTCGTATCCAGATGGGCAGACACCCAGGCTTGCGCGTCGATACGCTGGTCATGGATCGATCCCTCATTCTCTCAGTTTATCCGGCGAAGTCGGCAAAAAAGTCGCAGTCGCTGAGGTGCGCGGTCATTCTTGCAGGGAGCATGCCTTTGTTCCCTCACAAGCGCAAGCGGTTCGGACTGGACGCGCCAAGTCGGATCGTTGTACTAGGACTGAGAATATTTTACGCCGAACCCACGACACATCGAGGCCTTGATGAAAAAGATTCTTATCGTCGACGACAGCAAAATGATCGCCAGCTATATGAAGCAGGCGCTGGAAAGTGAGCTCGGGTGCGTGGCTGTAGTGTCGCCCTCGCTTGCGGAGACGAAAAAGATTCTCGGCACTTCGGATGCAGAGTATTTCGTCGCGCTCTTGGACCTCAATCTGGCCGACGCTCCGGACGGTCAGATCGTGGATTTCGTCCTCGAACATGGCATCCCCTCGATCGTGCTTACCGCTTCCTTCAACCCGGAAATCCGGAGTAGGATTTTGTCCAAGGGCGTGGTGGATTATGTTTTGAAGACCAAAGATGCGGTCCGTCAGGTGATCGATATCGTCAGACGACTGGAGAAAAACGTCGGGATCGAGCTGCTCATCGTCGATGATTCAGCTTTGTTGCGCCGGATTGTCCGGAATTATCTTGAGTTGTACGGGTTCAAGATCATCGAGGCGCGCGACGGCCTCGAAGCGCTGGCTGCGCTGGAGAGCCATCCAGGCGTCAGGCTGGTGATCACAGACTACGAGATGCCTAGGATGGATGGCTTCGAGCTGTGCACCAAAATCCGCGAACGCTACGGCAAGAACGAATTGCCTGTGATCGGGGTTTCGTCCTTCGAGGACGAGCTATTATCGACGCGCTTCATCAAGGGCGGCGCCAACGATTTTCTGCCCAAACCCTTCCAGCGCGAAGAACTGTACTGCCGCATCGCGCAAAATCTCGAGACTCTCGAATACATCCAGCAGATTAACGCCTCGCTTAAGACCATCCAGCAGATGCACGCCCGCATGAAACGCGACCTGGAATCCGCTGCCAGGTTGCAGCAAAGTCTTTTGCCGCAGGAACTTCCGCGACTCGATGTCGTGACCTTGGCGGCGCTCTTCAAACCCTGCGACGAACTCGCTGGCGACACCTACAATATTTTTCCGCTCGACGAACGACATCTGGGAGTTTACGTCGTGGACGTCAGCGGCCACGGTGTGCCTTCTGCACTGCTTTCTGTGACCCTGTCGCGGCTGCTCACCCCGGATGTCCAGCGTTCGTCCTTGATCAAGGAGACCTGCGACACTGCGCCAGGCTATCGCATCGTGTCGCCTGCCGAGGTCTGCGCGCGCCTGAACCGGCAATTCCCCATGGATGTTGAGTCGTTTCAGTATTTCACGATGGTCTATGGGATATTTGACCTTCAAAACGGAACGTTCCGCTACGCCACGGCCGGCCATCCCGGGCCGATCCAGTGCACCGAGGCCGGCATACTCGCCCATCTGAAGGCCATGAACATGGCCATCGGCTTCGTCCCGGAGGCAACTTTCAAAGAGGCTACCCTCAAGCTGGCGCCTGGCGACAGGCTCTTTTTTTATACCGACGGCATCACCGAGGCCGAAAGTCCGGCCGGTGAGGAATTCTCTGTCGAACGGCTGTCCGGTCTCTTACAGAATTCCAGAGGTCAATCGCTTGAAGAAACAATTCAAAGCGTGTACAGTGCTGTATCGGCCTGGAACGAACATCTATTTAAGGACGATGTCACGCTCTGCGCCTTGCAATACAACGGCGCCTGATCCCCAGGCAAGGCGCCGATCCGGGCGCTAGGGGCGCCGCCATTGCAGACGTAAGAGAGAGGAGCCATCGGGTGGTCAAGTTTTTTCTGCGCACTACTGCTTTGCCGCTGGCAGCCAGGAAACTGGCTCAAGCAGCAGCGAGTATCATCGGTCAAAGCATAGCTGACGAAGAAATCATCTATGCCTTTGATCTGGCTCTGTTCGAGGCGTGCGCCAACGTGGTCCAGCACGCCTATGAGGATGGCGGACCAGGTGAGGTGCTCATCATCCTCTCCGTCCAAAAAGGCGAATTTTTCGAAGCCGAAGTCATAGACTGGGGCAAGGGTTTTCCCGACTATCCTGTCTGTATCAAAAATGCCCCGCCAGAGGCGGAGCGCGGCCGCGGCCTGTTTATTATCTCGCAACTCGCTTCAGATCTCGAGGTGCGGCGCGATGGGGTCATGACCGTTCTTCATATCAAGATGGACATAAAGGGAAATAAATGGAAGCACTGCGAATAGAGTACAATGGCAATGCTGTGACCCTGGCGATTCCCAAGGAGCTCGACAACACGCTCGTGCATGCGATCCGCGTGCAGATGAACGAGTTCATTGAGAACCCAGCCGTCGAGCTCATGATCTTGGACATGTCAGAACTGCAAACCATCAACAGCACTGGCATTGGCATGCTCGTCTCTATGAAAACGAAATGCGCAGCGGCCAAAAAGAAATTCTACCTTTTAAAACCGTTCGCACCAGTACTCCGCACGCTGGAAATCGTTCAGTTGGATTCTTTTTTTTCGATCGTCGAGAGCCTGGACAACATCCTCCCGGCCAAAATCCAACAGAAAAGCGAAACTGTCTGAACAAAAACCGTCTTCCAGCCGCGAAACCTTGACGACTCATGCGTGGTGGTAGGGCATCCCTTTGAGGATCGTCGCGGCGCGATAGAGTTGTTCGAGAAGTACGACGCGAGCCATTTCGTGCGGCAAGGTCATCTTGCTCAGACTCAAACGCTCGGTACAACGTTCCAGCACCGCACTCCCAAGCCCGAAAGGGCCGCCGATCACGAAACACGAGGTGCGGTTGCCGTCGGTGGTCCAGGCAGCCACGGCGTCCGCGAGCTCCTGCGAACTCCGGGCCTTTCCTTGCTCGTCGAGGCAGATGCAGCGATCCTGCGGTCGCAATTGCGCTACCAGCCGCGCGCTCTCGTCTTGGATACGAACCGCTATGGTAGCGGCTGCGCCGTCCTTGACGCAGATTTCCTCCAGCCGGAAAAAGCGGCCCAGACGCATCCAATAGTGCTCAGCCGCCCCGCGCCAGAAATCTTCTTTGAGCTTCCCGATCCAGATGAAACGCAATGTCTTCATGACCCTTCTGTGCAGCCCTCTGCCACCGGAATGCGCAGGATGGTTTTTAACTTTTCCGGAGCTGTGCGGCGCGGGTCGGAAAGGTAGATTTCGTGATGGAGCCCGTGGGGATGCAGCTTCTGCTCAGCCACGAAGTCCAGCATAGTCGCGATGCTCTTGTACTCGTCCTGGTACGGACCGAGGTGCAGCATTTGGACGCAACGGCCCTCTTCGAGCGCGAACGGCGCAACCTCGACGACCCCTTGGGTTTTTCCTTTGGCGAGCAGCGCCTTGGCCGTGGTACGGATATCGAGGGGCGTCACGAAGTCCGGAATGCGGATGAGCAAGGTCCAGTTCCAGGTGTCGCGCGGCAACGCAGTGAAGTTCGGGAGCCCCAAATCCCCCCACCAGAGCCCTTCGAGTTTGCAGACAACGTATTCCTGGTCGCGGTTTTTGAAGGCCATTTTGAGCGCGTAGGCCATGCTGTAAAGTGCTTCGAGCTTTGCGGTGAAGACTGCGCCGTTGGGGTCTCCGCGACCCGAGACTGCGAGGTATCTGGCCTTGCCCGCATCGATGAGTGTTGGTTTTTTAGCTGCGGCGTATTCGGCCTTGAACTGTTTGAAGAGATCGAGTTTCTCTGCGCTCATGCTGTATTCCTCGCGATGCGTGGGTTATTTTTCAAGGTGGGTGAAGACTTGGTCCCATTCTGGTCCGGGCGGGTTCAAAGCCAAGGCAACGCAGCGCTCTTGGTACACCGCGTAGTGCTTCTTGTCGGATGTCTCGCGCAGTGCGGCAAAACCTTCGCTTGCAGCTTCGAACTCTCTGTTTTTATAGAGGTCCAAGGCTTCTTGGTAACTATCCAATTCTACTTGCCTGCGCGGCAAGTCGGCGTGGCGGTGCGGCGCGTAGATCGAGATGGGCAACTTCTTACCCTTGACACGGACTTTGTCCACCTCTTGAAAATAGAACTCCCCGTCGCAGGCTTCCTTGATATTTTCGCTGACCAGGCATTCCAGGCCATAATATTTGGTCAGGCCCTCGAGCCGCGACGCCAGGTTCACATTGTCGCCGATGATGGTGTAGTCGAAGAGGTCGGCCGAGCCCATATTGCCAACGCGGACGCTGCCGCAGTGCAGGCCGATACCGATGTGCAGTTCGAGTTCGAATCGAGTCGCGAAGTCAAGGTTCAAGGTTGCAAGCGCGTCGAGCATGGCCAGGGCGGATTTGACGGCCCTGCCTTGATGTCCGGGCGTATCGAGCGGCGCGTTCCAGAAGGCCATGATTGCATCGCCGATGAACTTGTCCATGGTGCCGTTGGTTTCGATGATCTGCTTGGTCATGGGCGTGAAATAGGCATGGAGCAGTTCGCTGACCTGGTTTGGGGAGAGTTGTTCGCTCAGGGAAGTGAACCCGCGGATGTCGGAAAATAGGATGGAGACCTCGCGTTCTTCGCCGCCGAGGGAGAGTTTTTCCGGGGATTTGACGATCTGGTCCACGACGGCCTTGGACACGTAGCGCGAAAAGGCGGAATGGAAGAATCGTTTTTCGGATTCTTCGCGCCAAAACTTGATGAGGGTCAGCAAGGAAAAATTGCCGACGAGCGTCAGCAGCGGATAGAGTGGCGAAAGAAATCTCCCGTTTTCCAGACTCCAGATCGCGCCCTGCCAGAATCCGAAGCCGCACAGAAGCAGCGGTACGAGGCTCCAGACCGCCTTGGTCCAGGTCAGGAGCAGTGTGGAAAGTAAACCCATGGCCAGGACGCCGAAGATTTCGACGTGCTTGTACCAGGCCGGCTGTTGGATGAAATCCTTGCGCAAGATGTTGTCCACGACGGTGGCGTGGGCTTCGACGCCGGGATAGATTTGGTCGAGCGGCGTGGCGCGTAGGTCTTTGAGGCCTGCGGCTGAGGTGCCGAGAAACACGATCTTGCCTTTGAAGCTGTTGGCTGGGAGCTTGTCCTTGAGCAGATCTGCCGCGGAATAATAGGGAAAGGAGTTTCGTGGTCCGCGGAAATTGATCAGAAACTGGCCGTGTTCGTCCAGGGGGATGGCGAGATCATCCAAGATCAGGGTCATGGGTTCAAAAATGTCGTCTGAGACGCGTAGGACGTACTGTTTGTATTCCTTGGCGCGCAAGAGTGTGGCCAGGGCCAGGCTCGGGTAGAGCTTGCCGTTAAAGGCGATGAACAGCGGCGTGCGTCGAAAGATGCCGTCCGCGTCGGGCAAGGTGTTGAAGAACCCCGAGGTGGGGACCGCGTTCGAGAGGATGGGGATATTGCAGACCACCTCGGGCGCGTCGTAGACAATTCGCTGGACATTGTTGTTCTTGGAGCCTGGGGGCCAGAGCAGCCCTGGCTGCCGCATGCGGATATCGCACTGCTTGGCCAGGGTCGCGCCCAGGGACTCGAACTTGAAATAGTAGCCTAGGACGAAAGGTCCGGCGGCCAGAGCCTTGGCAAAGATACGGTCGTTGTCGAGCAGGTCGGCTGGGATGCCTGTCACGTTCAGCTTGACGCGGTAGCCTTCGGCAAGTTCGCGTTGCAATACCTCGAGTGAGGTCCGATCCGGCTCTGCGAAGACCACATCCAGACCAACGGCGTCGGCGCCGAGCGCAGCGATTTTTTCCACGAGCCTGGCCACGCGATACCGCGGCCAGGGCCATTGACCGAACTCTGCCAGGCTTTTTTCATCCAAGTCCACAATGACAGGAACGCCCGAAGTCACGGGGCTATGCACCTGACGCAGAAAGGTATCGAATAATTTATTGTTAAGAAATTGGAAGAACAGAGGGTCCTGAGCGGCCAAGCCCATCATGAAGAGCGAGGACACGAACCCGGCGAGCAAAATGAGAAATCTGCCCTTGAGCAACTGTTTCCCATCGCCGAAAAACCGGACCAAGGCATGCATGTATGTAGTCCCCGTAAGCGAAAAGTGCGTCATAATATCCGCAATGGTACGATTTTTCGAAGAGTAGCATATCTCTGCAAAAAATCAAAGTGTCGTTCGCTGAGGCTACAGGGAGAAGACATAAAACACCCAAGCCCCCGGAGATCCAGGGGCTAAAAACCTGAGCTGTCCCTCTCGCGCCTTAGCTCAACGCGTTGCTTCGGCCATGACCTTGCGGACTAAAAAAGGAATATCCAGGATCAAGGCCATGGTGCCGTCGCCCTTAATCGTCGCGCCCGAGATTTCTTCAACTTCTTTGAAGACCTTGCCCAGGCTCTTGATCACGGTCTGTTGTTGGCCAATGACCTCGTCGACCACAATGCCCGTGCGGTTCAGCTCGTCGCCCGCGATGATGATCTGTTCGATGTCCGGCGCCTCGCCTGCAATGTCAAACCATTCGCGCAGCCGGATATAAGGAACGATCTCGTTACGCAGATCGATGATCTTTTTGGCCTTGTTATCCGCGCTACGTTTTTCGCGCGGAAGTTCCACGCACTCCTGCACGGCCGCGAGCGGGATCACGAAATACTCGTCGCCGCTACGGACCTGCAATCCCTCGATGATGGCCAGCGTCAAGGGCAGCTTGACCGTCACGGTCGTGCCCACACCCAACTGGCTGTCGATGGACACGCTGCCGCGAAGGCTGTCGATGCCTTTCTTGACCACGTCCATACCCACGCCGCGGCCTGAGATGTTGGTCACCTTTTCGGCAGTGGAAAACCCGGGATGAAAGATAAGTAGAAAAATTTCCTTGTCCGAGAGCGCGTCGGGGTCGGAGATCAGCCCGCGCTCCAGGGCCTTGGCGCTGAGTTTCGCTCGATCGAGACCGTGGCCGTTGTCGAAAATCTTGATAAGTACGTGTCCGCCAGAATGCTCGGCCGAAAGCACGATCGTCCCTTTTTTGGGTTTGCCCGCCAGCTCGCGTTCCTCGGGCGATTCGATGCCGTGGTCAATGGAATTGCGCAAAAGATGGACCAGTGGATCGCCCAATTGCTCGATGACCGTCTTGTCCAGCTCGGTGTCCGCGCCTTGGGTCACGAGATCGATCTCTTTGCCCAACTCCTGCGAAAGATCGCGCACCAAGCGCCGGAAGCGGTCGAAGGTCGTGCCGATGGGCAGCATGCGCATGCTCAGGGTGCGGTCACGCAAGCCACTGCACAGATGTTCGAGTTCTTCGGCCACGCTCAAAAGGGCCGCGTCGTGCGTCCCGCTGACGATCTGCGAAAGCCTGGCCTGGGCAATCACCAACTCGCCTACGAGCGCGACCATGTCATCGAGCTTGTAGGCATCGACGCGGATGCTCGAATGCACCTCTTTCTTTGATTTGGCGGCAGCGACATGGACGTCTGTTTTGGTGTCGGGCGCTGGACTGCTGGCTGAAACACAGGGGGGAACGGCCAACGGTTGAGGGGGCGAAGCGGCGAGCGATATTTCGGGCAGAACCGTCGCGCAAACGGAATCGAGTTCTGGAGAAGGTCTATGGCTGCACAACCAGGCATCGAGATCAGCAATTGGTTCAAGTTTGAGCTCGCTCGTATCTTCGACGAAAATGAAGGCGTCCCTGATCTGGTTTTCAGTGGCCGCGCCTGGACTGACCGGGACAAGTATCTCCCACCACAGATACGCCTGCTCGGGCTCGAAATCGTCGAGGCAAGGGAGAGCATCCGCGTGCGACAGGACGCAAACAGCGCCAAGCGCCCGCAGTTCGTCGAGAATGGCCAGGGGATCGACATGCGTCACGAGGTTCATGCCCACGGGCTTGAAAACGACCAGATAGCCAGCAGGCTCGGCAGCCCGCGTCGAGTCGGCTTCCAGCGTATCGGGTATCAGGGCTGGAGCCCCAGACGCGGTAGCGGGTGCTGCGTCAGTGTCCTCGACCGCGAGTTCGTCGATGGCGGCAAGGAAATCCTGGGGCTTGTCCGCGCTCTTTTCGGAATGATCGAGCATGGAGCGCAGCCCTTCGAGCAGCGCGACGAAAAGGCCGCGATCGACAGCCTCGGGCGACTCCATAAGGTTCCAGATGATATCTTTTGCGCGTAGGGCGAGGTCGAGCAGGTGCGTATCGACGCGCAGCAGGCCGGAGCGGACCTTGTCGAACACGGTTTCAATCTCGTGCGTGAGCAGGCCCACATCGTCAAACCCGAACATGTTGGCAGCGCCTTTCAAGGTGTGCATGGCCCTGAAGACCCTGTTTACCAATCCGATGTCTGCGGGATTGTTTTCCAGTTCGAGGAGCGCGGTCTCCATCTCGCTCAAGAGTTCGGCGGATTCCTCGCGCATGAGGTCGGAGAAGGTGTCAAGGGCCGTCATATTCTGCCTCGTTCCCGGATGTATCGAAACGTTTGTGCATAGTGTGCGAAGCGTTTCAATGTAAGCCGAGTTTCTTGAGCGCAGCGGCGTCGAATCCTGCGCGTTGAGCCAAGGCCGCCACCACAGGGGGGATTCCGGCCTTGGCGTAAATCCTGACGCCTTGCGCGTCTGCAGTGCGTAGGGCTGAAAAGATGAGTTGCAAGAAGGAGACATCCGCTTCTTTGACTGCCTCGAAATCCAGCGCTATTTCGCGATAGTGACCGATGACGTGCAGCAAGGCGAGTTTCAAAGCGGCGCCGCGTTCAATGGTGAGCGCGCCGGTGAGCTCGAGGCAGGCCTTGGCGCCCCTGGCGCGGATATCGAACCCCTCGACCGAATCCACAGATTCAGGCCCCTGTTCTTCGGCTACAACGAGGGTGGGGGGCGACGACGCGGCCGGCCGCGTGCTCGTGAAGAGATCGGTATCCTCAGACGGTGGTTTCATGCTGACCGGGGGCGGGGCGACCGCGGTTGACGTCTGCGCTCCGGACTTGGCCAGGGCCAAGTCCAGCTCGCGCTCCATGGCGTCGAGATCCGCGCTCGAGGCTTTTTCTTTTGCAGGAGGCGCCAGGGGCGCTTGCGTGGCCTTGGACTCTACAAGGGAGGCGGGTTCGATGTTGTGGATGTATTTATCTTCAACTTGAAAGATGGCTTTGACCAAATCCGGCTCCAAGATCGACGCGTAGAGAATGAAGAACGGTATCCTTTTCGAAATTTCGTCGTCGAGGTCGCCAGTGGCCATGATGTCCAATTTGCAATCCAGTATCAGGCCGCTTTTCTGTAAGAACTTCATGAGATCGAGGGGCGTTTTGCCTTTCTTGTGCACATCGAAGATCAGATCGTATTCCACGAGGTAGATGAAGTTACCGCCTTTTTGGGCCTGACGCAGGTCGTGGGCCGAGACGCTGAAGATTTCGTGAGTCCCGAGGCCCACGCTCTGGTGCGTGGCCACTTCTTTTTGTTGTTCCTGCGGTAGGTTCGCGGTCACCAGTCCAGTGAGGGCCCGGACGTGCGCGGAAATGTCGATCGTTTCGCTCTCTTCGATGTTTTCTACAAGTTCTTCGAGCTTGTCAAAGGCCTTGAGAACGACGTTGACGACGCTCGAGGTCGGCGCCATTTCTCGGCTGCGGATCATGTCCAGCACGTTTTCAATCTTGTGAGACAAATCGCGGACATTGTCCAGAGCCAGAAACCCGGCGCTGCCCTTGATGGAATGGGCGGTCCGGAAGACCTTGTTAACCAGCTCCAGATCGAAGTCCTCGCCTGCCTCTTCGATGTCCAGAAGGTCGGTTTCTATGTCTGCCAAATGCTCGCGCGTATCTTCGAGAAACATCTGGAGAATACTGTCGTCCATGGACACTCCTATTCTCTGCCGGAAATCTGGAAATGCTTGTCGAGCCGCATGGTGCGCAAGAGTCCCAGAATGTCCTGCGAGGCATTGACCAGCTTGAGTTTTCCACCGTTTTTGACCAAGGAATTGTGCGCCGCGATGAGCAGCCCCATGCCGATGGAATCGATCATCTCCACCTGGAGAAGTTCCACTGTGAGCTCCTTGACGCCACGATCGACAATTCCCTTGAGTTCTTCCCGGAATTCCTGGGCAATAGAAGAAACAATGTCGCGGCCCGGGTTGATGACAGCACTTTCTCCGTCAAATTTGATATCGCTCATGCAAATCCCCTTCTTGCATTTTTTGGTCAAGACAATTTTACTGCCTCGGTCGTTGTATGTAAATGAATCAAAATAAGTGTGTAAGATGGGCAAGCCACGGCCGTGCGTAGACTCTGGAGAGGGAGCGCTCGGCGCCTTTTGCCGCCAATTGAATCCTGCCCCCTGGTCCTCTATCGCCAGCACCAAGGCATCGCCCTCAAGAGACATCCGAAACGAAACCTCCAGCGCAGGGTTGGAATGCGACCCGTGCAGTACGGCGTTGGCAAGAGTCTCCCGCATTCCCAAAAGCACGTCAAAGGCGATTGAGTCAAGGCTGAATTCTTGCAGAAAGCTGCGCGCTTCGAGGCAGGCCTTGTCGATATTGGACAATTCCGCAGACATGCGGATGTTCAAATCAGTGCTGAAACGCTGCGCCGCGAACATGGTTAGACCTCGATCCCCATCAGCACGATATCGTCTTGTTGCATACGCAGGTCGGGGAAAAGCCGTTCAATAATCCCGGCCACTGCGGAGTCCAGGGGCGCAGCATGAAATTCCTCGCAAAGCTGAAGCAGTTCTGTGGCGCCTTCTTCGGTGGGCCGTTTGCACTCGCCGAAACGCTCGATCAGGCCGTCGGTATACAGATATATCCGGTCCCCGGAGGCGACGTGTTGCGTCAGGGGCTCGATGCAGATGTTTTCGAAGGCGCCGAGGATATCGCCTTCGGACTCGAGGAACCGTGCGGCGCCCTCTGCGCTCACGTGCACCGGAGAAGGGTGCCCGGCATTGACGAGCAGAAGCTGCGAAAAACCTCGGTGGATGTAAACGCCTTGTGCTGTCAGGTATTTCCCGTCTTGGAGGATGCTTTTGAGCACTGAATTAATATTTTTCATGGTTTCGAGCGGGGTGTACAGCGGCCCTGAATTCTGGCGCACCAAGGCCTTGAGCGAGGAGGTGACAAACGAGGCGCCCAGGTCGTGGCCGCTGATGTCGCCCAAAAAATAGCAGTAGCAGTTGCGGACCGTGGGAAAGACATCGTAAAAATCGCCGCCTGCCTCGAGAATGGGCACGTATTTGATGGCGAATTTGGCCTCTGGATAGTCCGCGGGATTGACCAGAATGGCTTTTTGCGCCTCGGTGATCTGGCGAAGTTTCGAAGCTTGTTCTTCGATCATGGCGCGGTGCGCAAATTTCAATTTTATGTGTAGCCGTATCCGCGCCATGACCTCGGCTTTTTCAAAAGGCTTGGTAATATAGTCCACCGCCCCCAACTCCAGGCCCCGAACCTTGTTTTCCACGTCAGACAAGGCAGAGATGAAAATGATCGGGATGTCCGTGGTCAGGGGGTCTTGCTTGAGCAGCCGGCAAGTCTCGAAGCCGGTCTCTCCGGGCATCATGATGTCTAACAGGATAAGATCAGGATTAAATTTACGTGCCTGTTCACGTCCCACAGGGCCGTCTTGCGCCGTGGCAATGGAGAAGCCCGCGACCTGGAGCATACCCTTGAGCACCAAGATATTGATCTGCTCGTCATCGACGATGAGCACGGTCGGCGCGGTCTCTGGACTTCTTCCCATCTGGGGGGCTGGACTCATTTCTTTCCCTGGTATTGAAGGTCAACGCCTTAGCCCTCTGAGGTGCATCACCCTACACGCAACCCAGCGCGCTGGCATTGATACATACTATGTTATCCCACAAGATAAACCGAATCAAGCCATTTCATTCTTCCTGGCTGGAGCGCGACCTTACATCGATCGGCGCCGATTTTCTTGCGTCCTCAACTCCGCTGATCGTGAGCCTGCGCTTAAAGCACGAAATCGTGGGGGTCCACTGGAGTCCTGTCCCAGCGGATTTTGCCCTCGCCTTTACGTTTGCGCAAAAGGACGTAGAGCGCGCCAGCGCCGCCGTGGCGGGGCTGCGCCGTGCAAAAGGCCAGGACCACGCGTTTGCACGGGTCGCGCGTGAGCCAAACCTTGAGGCGTTCGCGCAAAACGCCGTAGCCTTCAGGCGAATTATTCCCCTTGCCCGGAATGAGAAGCAGGCAGCGTCGGCCTTGCAAGTAACTTTCTCGTAAAAATTCGATGAAGGCCTCGTAAGCCTGCGCAGCGTTCTTGCCGTGCAGGTCAAGGTGCGCCTCCGGAGGATACCAGCCGGTCTTGAGACGGTTGAATGTCTTGGAATCCAGGCCAATGACCTGGCCGCGGATGTACTCGTCAGTATGTTCCAGGGAAAACTCGATTTTTCCGGTGACCAAGTCCAGGAGTTGGCTCTTGACCTGCGCGTCTTCCTGTAAGGCAGCGTCGGTGGCCTGCGCGAGATTTACGGCGGCAGGGACGGGCTTTTGCGTCACTACGCGGCCCGAAGACGAGTGCATGGGCGTGACACCGTGCATGGCGCGCGAAAAAGACTCGGCCTCGTCTTCGGGAGCAGACTCGTCACTGCCCGCCTCCGGAGCGGAAACCACGGCAGGCTTGGACGCCAGGGCTCGCGCGGCCCGGCGCTGATCTTCAGTATCCTTGGGGAAACGCTTTTTGTCGATCGACTGAAAGGGATTGAACGAAGAATCATCCATGCGCGGCCCTGCTTCTATTCTGCGTTGCTTCGAGTTAGCACCAGCCGCCAGCCAAAGCAACGCGGCTGAAGCCCTGGGGGGGAGTTAAGTGAGCGACTATACCTGTCTTTTCGCGGTTATTTCCCCGGCTGTTTTGGGTGTCCTCCGAGTTGTTCTTTGGTGTTGTCGAAAATTTCCGCGCCTTTGGGCGGGATGAAGGTAAAGAGCGCGTCGGCAAGCGTGGGATTGAGTTTGAGGTCCTCGAAGCGCAGTTCGTTCTGGTTGCCGTAGAAGTCCTGGAGGAGGATGCGCTGTAGCAGACCTGTGTTCGGGTCCACCCAGACCGCGGCCTGCACGAGCTGCGGCTCGGGTTCCTTGGGCAGCAAGTCGAGCTTGACCGTGCCCTTGTCCTTGGCGGTCGGATCAGTCTTGGCGCGCGTGACGGTGAAATCCTCGTCCAATCGTGCCTGGCCTGAGATAAACTTGAGCATTGTCTTGGAATTGAGGATGCTTTCCACAGTATACTTATACGCGATCTTGTCCTCTTCGAAGTAATCCCAAACATCCTTGGCGCCGACCACGAGCAGTTCCTTGGTCGGCGCAGTGGTTTCCCAGCGGATCAACTTGGGCTTTTTGAAATAGAGCACACCCGTGCGCTCCTCGCCGTCACCGGTGCTGGTGTTCTTCAAGTTTTGCTTGAATTTTGAGTCAAAGGACTTGAGGCCTTCGTAAGTGCTTTGAATTTTCTTGACCAGTTCGTCTTCAGCGGCCCAGGCAAGGCTAACCGCCCCCGCGATCAGAGCCGCGGCAAGGATAAGGATTCTTAACGCACGCATATATAACCCCATATGATGCTTTGCACTGTTAACTTGTTAAACCAACACTTGAAGATAAAGGATGTAAATACTGTCAAACAAAAACCCCCGTCGAGCAGCCCCCCCTCTCTTTATTCTCCTTTCAGCACCATCCTGGGTTTGCTGCCGTCGGCGGGACCGATGAAGCCGTCGACTTCCATTTGCTCGATGTAGCGGGCCGAGCGGTTGAAGCCGATGCGGAAGCGGCGTTGCAGGAGCGAAATC
>Ga0247841_10007978_pt1 | contig 15442 bp, 10 predicted proteins | sample LaCruzMarch2015__2_FD_192410 | JGI IMG/M metagenome (GOLD analysis project Ga0247841, IMG submission 192410) | Freshwater microbial communities from meromictic Lake La Cruz, Castile-La Mancha, Spain - LaCruzMarch2015_18m | ecosystem: Environmental > Aquatic > Freshwater > Lake | place: Spain...
ATCCAAAATACGGGAATCGAAACTGCTTTAGGCAGTATGGTAAAAGGTAAAATCACCACAGGTATGCTGGTCGGCTATAACAATGGAACAATAAATAACTGTTATGCCAGGGGAAGCGTGCGAGGCACTACCTGGATTGGTGGATTGGTTGGCTGGAATGCAGGTACGATAAACCGATGCTTTTCAACCGGTGATGTTGTCGGGACAGGCAGTGTCGGCGGATTGGTGGGAACTGGCAATGGTACAATCAACAATTCCTATTCTTTTGCTTCAACCGGAGGGGGTAGCGAGGACGGTGTCGGTGGATTAGTGGGATACTCATCAACCGGAACAATTACATACTGTTATGCCACCGGTGCCATTACAACAACAGGTACGAAAGGTGGTCTTCTTGGTGGGATCGTTACTGCTACTGCTACTGTTACCAATTGCTACTGGGATGCCCAAACCACCGGGGTCACCACATCATACGGCTTGGTTGCCACCTATGGCAAAACAACTCTTGAGATGCTAACCCAAGCCACTTATGCTGGCTGGGATTTTGATACTATCTGGAATATGAACCCATCTGTTAATAGTGGCTACCCTCAACTGATCTGGGCAAATACTGCATCTCTTGTTGTACCCACCAATGTGGTCATCCAAACCGGTCTTGTCTCTGGCAATGTTATTTTGACCTGGGACAATACCCTGGCTCCATGGTATGGAATTTATAGTGGAACCTCACCGTATGACCTGACTTACCTGGGTTGGTCTGCAACTAACAGCATCACTTTCACCGCAGGAAATCAGGATTTTTACAAAATAACTTCCGGCATCGGAACACCTGTGGGCACAGAAGTTGCTGAGTAGAGACGTATCAACCGGAGACCCAAAGAATAAAAAACGTAAGTAAGTAATAAAGGAGACCCGACATGAAAAAAGCTATCTTGGCTGTTCTTCTTATGCTGTCGCTTTGCGGGGTAGCATTTGCAATCCGAGTTTCTCCCGAAACCGGAGAAATCATTCCTGAGCATGTTTTAACCAATCCTGATTATCAGGAATTGCCGGCATCGAATGAAACAAGCAGCCGTGATGTGGGTGAATGGACTGGAGCCGGTCCCTGGGGCGGAAATGTGCGCTCTATTATTACAGACCCGTCTAATAATCTGCACGTTTTTGCTGCTTGCGGATTTAATCTGGCAACCTTGGTCGGTGGTATCTTTGCCAGCACTGATGGCGGTATCAACTGGCAATCTACAACCTTGCAGGGCAAGCCGTTTTATGCTTTGGCGGGTTCAGCTTCCGAAACCGGTATTTTTTATGCTGGAGCCAGAAACGGTTTGTATAAAAGCACGGACAATGGAGCAACCTGGAATACCGCTGGAACAGGCATGTCTTCAGTCTTTATCCTCAGCCTGGGCGTCAAACCCAATAACGGTAACACAATCGTGGTTGGAAAATCCGGAGGAGTGGGCATAGTGGTTTCCACAGACGGTGGAGCAAGTTTTGCACAGGTCGGGCTCAACTCAGGTTTCATGCGGCAGTTTGCCTATTCAGCAGCAAATCCGGAGCGGATGTTCGTTGTCATGGGAAGCTCCACCAGCTCTGTTATGACCAGTATCAATAATGGTCAGAGTTGGAGTTCCTACGGACCCGCCGGAGATGGCTGGGGTATGTATATTTCTCCCACGGATAGTTTATTCAGTCTGATTGCCCATGCCAATGGAATTTTCCGCACAACAGATGGCGGCGCCAACTGGACTCAACCCATATCTGGCACTTTCAGAAGCGTAGTGGAATACAACGGTGTCTTTTATGCAACCTCCAATTCAGGCGGAGTTTATCAAAGTAATGATCAGGGACTAACCTGGCAAAATTACAACATTGGAGTCGTGCAATCCACCTGGCAGGCTGGTGCTACCAGCGGAGCAGGTGCACTGCTTGGTTTTTGGGGTGGGATTTTCCGCAGCACAGGCTATCAGACACCTCTGGTTGCTTCCCATGCAGGCATGAATGCAGCTTTTGTACATGGTTTGGCATGCTATTCCGATACAAATGAACTCTGGGCAGGCGCTGAAGGCAGCGGGATTTACAGAAGCACAGACAACGGCGTCACCTGGGAGCAAAGAGTAAATGGATTGAATAGCTGGATGGTGTATGAACTGGTTCCCACCAATCATCAATACTATCAATCCGGCAGGATGCTTGCCGGCACCCTGAATGGTGTTTTCACATCTATAGATGGAGGCAACACCTGGACTTTGGTGGATTATCAGGCAAATCAATGCACGGCTTTGGAAGTGCATCCGACCGACTCCAATAAATTCTGGATAGGAACTTCTACGGGAGAAATCAAGTATACCGATGATGGCGGATCTACCTGGACAGTTGCCACCGGCAGCCAGTGGGGTTTTGCCCCGAGGTTAAAACTGGGCAAAGGTCCTCTGGGCGGTTTACGGCTTTTCTTATCCTATCAGGGCAGTGCAACAGCAGTCTGGTATTCAGATAATAACGGAGCTACTTTTACCTCCTCAACCGGCATGGAAAGCACTGCCTATCAGACAATGGTGACTGTGCGCCCCAATCTGGGAATGCAACCTCAGATAGTTTATGCTGCCAGTGACCTGGGAGTGTATAAATCCACCGATAACGGAGCTTCTTTTGCTCTGTCCGGATTAACCGGATTTAGCTGGAGTGTGTTGAATAGTCCCGGCGCACAAGTGATTTCCGGCAAAGAAAACGGCTTGAGCTATAGTACAAATGAAGGGCAAACATCAGCTTCTCTGAACCAGAATTTGACTAATGCCACCGTCTGGCAGATGGCTTGGGGCAGCAGCACTAATCAGGTGTTTATTGCCACCCGGGGCAAAGGTGTCTTTGAAAACCGGTTTAACGATATCACTTATGGCTTACCGACTAATCTGCAAGCTTTTGCCGGAGACCAGCAGATAGACTTGAACTGGAATCCTGTAACAACAACACCAACCCCGATTACTTACCAAATTTGGCGGGACGGTTACCCTTTAGCACAAACGGATACAAATCTCTGGACAGATACAAACCTGATTAATGGTCAAATATATAAGTATTGTGTAATAGCAATTTACGACGGAAACATCCTGACCTCTCCCACTGAAATAATCTTTGCCACACCGGCAACAAATCCATTTCCACCTCCCACAGATTTAACGGCTACCTGGGATGGATTTATGATAACCCTAAACTGGACAGGTCCTGATGCGCCGGATTTGATGGGATTTAAAATCTATTGCAATGGTACAGTTTTGGTGGAAACAATCACGAATACAATGTGGGTGATGTTAGTTACTTCACCGGGAGTTTATAATTTTTATGTTACTGCCCTATATCAAAATGGAGGAGAATCAATCCCTTCTAACGTAGCTACGGTTGAAATAGTAGGCAATGACGATGCTGAGCAGTCTGCAACTGTAAGCAAAATAGTCAGCTTGAGTCCCAATCCATTCAGCGCTTTCACAACTATCAATTACCGCAACGCTGCTAAGCAAAATGTGGAAATCAGCATCTATAACATTAATGGTCAGAAAGTAAAGACTTTGCAGAATACAACCAAACAGGCAGGCACATATCAGACTGTCTGGGACGGTTGTGACTTTAAAGGTAAGCATGTCTCCACCGGAATGTATTTCGTCAAACTGACAGCCGGGGATAAAGTGACCGTTAAGAAAGCCATATTAGTCAGATAAAAAACAGACGAGGCGTCTGTTGCTACAAGCCTGATTAAAACAGACGTGGCGTCTGTTGCTACTAATGTAGATACATTCGCCTCGAATGTATTATTAACAGGGGTTATCCTAAATTGCGGATAGCCCCTGTTCTGATATTATCTAAGGTTTTTAATATACTCTGGCAGAATCTCCTGCTCCGAAGTAGTCTTCATACGTTTTGAGTGAATCGATATAGGCACCGATAAACTCGCCAATATTGGCTTTGTTCTGCTCCAGAATTTCACGTGACCGTCCAAAAGCACGCAATTCCAAACCCACATCATAGGTAAAATATGCCAAATCCGGACTATCGGGGAATTGCACAAAACCGGCTCTGATGATTTCATAGGTTCTATTGGGATTATGAGGCAGCCAGAGTTTTGCCATAAACAGGATATTATCGACTTCCGATTGTTTGGTGTTCATGGTCTTTTGGGTAAGCTTATAAGCTTCGTCATACTGCTTGGATTGCAGGTGCAAATTAACCATGCGCACGTCTTTGGAAAAGTCTGAAGTGATAAATTGGAACGCTTTATCCAAATAAAAGCGGGCTTTCTTTATGTCATTCTTTTCCAGGAAATATGCGGAAGCACGGTCATAAGCAGCACCATAATTCATAATCAGGCGGCGCATATTGTCGTCTTTGTAAACACGTTTGTCGCCAATGGAACGGTAGGAATAAATCTGGTTGGTGTTGAGCAACAAGCGGTTTATATCCAATTGGTCTGCGCCAAAAGACGAAACCACACGGCTGACCATGCCTTCATTACGGGTATATTTCTCAAACCCGATATAGCTTTCACAGGTCACGGCAAAATAGATGGGACGTTTGCCATAGTTATCCTGAATCAGCTTCATCACAGCTAAATCAGATACGCGGAAGATACCTTCCTGCCTCCACATCGGATTGGCAGGATAAGACAATGTAATGGAATTATTGGGAGTTGGGGCATCCACTCTGAAAGTAAACCCGTCATTAGTCCTTTCCGTATTTTTGAAAAGATAGTCAATCATCGGGTAGGAATCGCCATATTCCGGAGGTGGAGTGTAGGTGAGCTTATCAATCAAAGAATCAGGCCAGTCAAATAAAACCCCTTCTCTGTCTCTGAGCTGACGGACATACCAGGGAGTATTTAGTAGACTGAGATTGGCAATCGTTACGTCTTTTCTGATTCCATGCAAGGTTTTATTCTTAAAGTCCAGAGCACTCTGCATGGCTTTCATGCTTTCCGGAGTAGGAGTTACGTCTTTGGCTTTATGCACAAACTCTTTCACATGAGGGTCATAAACAGCCTGGCAGTACCAGAGAGGAAACGTGTCATTATCACCATTGGTAAAGATAATGGCATTCTCCTCCACCGAGTTCAGAAAGTTCATGCCATAATCCACAGCCATATATTCTTTGGAACGGTCATGCACTTTGTATTGAGAGGCAAAATTCACGATAGGCAACAGGAATATCAAGCCTGTCACAAGATAGAGAGGGATTTTGCTGTTTCGTAAAGGCCGGATCAGACTCACACAACCTATGCCCATCCAGATTGCCCACATATTGAAAGCGCAAACCATAAAATAGTCTCTGTCTCTGACTTCAGCATTGGAAAGATTGAGCACAAAGACAAAAATGACAGTGGTCATCAGGAATATGCTCATAAAATAGGCAAAGCTGTGCTTGTTTCTCTTTGCCAAATCAAACATTCCCAAAACGCCCAATAAAATGGCAATCAGGTTGCCGATAATGGTAAACACCATCTGAGGTGCTTTGAACCAACCGGCAAGAGTTTCAGCATTGAACCACTGCCAGCCAAAATACCGCAGGAAATGATAGCCATATTGATATGCAACATCTGCTCTGCGTACCATAAAAGAAGTATTGCCATATTGTCGGCGTAGGATATAATCCATAAAGAGTTGCATGTTATGAGGAAATCCTTCATTAATAAAGGGTCTGCCGGCTGAACGAATCCACAAAAAGATATGAGGACTCAGACCAATCAAAACAAGCGCAATACCCATTAGCCAGACTCTTTTGTCGATTACATCCCTCAGATTGACATACAACAAAACTACGGCAATCAAAGTAAACATCCACTTTCCAAACGAAGGGAAAGTTATGGATTTCCCTATGGCATTGGCGATCATATAGCCAGCCACTATAATAATCGTGTAAACAATTGCTTTCAACCAAAACCTGCCTTCCCTGATAGACTTTACCAGGAAAGGATAGAGGATGATAAACATCACGGCAGGCACTGTTTGCAGCGCAGTCTGATGCACACAAAACCCTATGAAAAAGATATACACTATCAAGAGCAGGATATTCTGATGCGACCAATCCTCGGACTTTTCCACCCAAACCATGGTCAGCCAAAGCGTCAGATTTACAAAGAACAACATGCCAGAGTTTACTTCAGCCTCAATGGAAGTAGTCCAATAAGTAAATGAGAAGGCAGTATATAAAGCAGCCAATAATCCTGCTGCAATCACTAACCACTTGTTCTTTTCGAACATGCTGACAAGCTTAACGGTAATCAAATATGTAAACAGCACTCCAAACGAAGAGAAAACTCCCGAAATAAATGCTACAATCACAGCATGGGGAAACCAGTTCCCTGCAAGTGCACACATAGCTCTGCCGATGACTATATAGAAAGGATTTCCAGGAGGATGCGGAATGCCCAATATGCTTGCGCAAGTGGCATACTCTCCCGAATCCCAGAAAGACATGGTTCTTGCCTGAGTGAGTATGTAGATGACCATTACTGATATGAATAGGAATAATCCGATCAGTCTATTGGTCTGCGGGTCAACAATTGGCAAAGGTTTATAGTCCGTCAGCGGAGCATAGCTTTTCTTAGGTGGCGGAGAATAACCCTTTGTTGCTTTAAGCTGCTGTGCAGTTTTTGAGTCCTTCAGTTGAGTCTTGGACATCTGTCCTCCTTAATACGTTAAGCGTCTTTTATTTCGTAATTCATTAGCCCATTTTGCGTTTTAGCAGCATCGGCATGCTGCTCTACATACATAATTCATAATTCGTAATACATAATTAATCTTTTAGCCCTGTCTTGGCTGTGCTTTCAATAATTTGTTTCTGAGCCAGGAAGAATAAAAGCAAGATCGGAAGAATACTAAAGGCTGATGCTGCCATTAACAGAGTTGTCTGAGCGGAAGCTTCCGCATTGAAATAGCTTAAACCCACTTGCAACAAACGCAGCTCAGGTTTACTGGTCATCACAAGGGGCCACATAAAGCTGTTCCAAGAGCCAATTAAGGAAAATACAGAAGCTGTGGCAATCACGGGTTTGGACAACGGCAGGACTATCTTTGTAAGCATGCCGAAAGTGCTGCAACCGTCTATGGATGCTGCATCAAATAATTCCTTGGGCAATGATTTGAAATGCTGCCTGAATAGAAACACGGTAAACACGTTTACACACCAGGGAATAATCAATCCCCGATAGGTATCCAGCCAGTGCAGTTTGTCCAATAGTACATACGATGAAATCAGATATATCGGTTCCGGCACCATGACCATGCTGATAAAAAGCAAAAATAGCAGCTCCGACCCCTTAAATTCCATCCGTGAAAAAGCATAAGCCGCAAAAGCGGAAGTTATCAATACCCCAAACAGTGACAAGAATGATACATATAGCGTATTGGCAAAGTATTTGGCAAAAGGCACTTTCTTAAAAGCCTTGCCAAAATTCTCCCAATGTATGCTGATGGGTTTATAGATATGTTTTACCTCGGTTGAGGGTATTTTCACATACTCTCTGACGATTTTGCCATCTGAATTCAGGAAATGCACCAAACTGGTGTCACCTTTGGCTTCTACGACAATAACACGCTGCTCTGCCCCACTCTGTTTGATGATATCATAATTCTCTTTTGGGATAAAGACAGAATCGCCCTTATTAAACTCGGCTTGAGACATCAGAGCGGTCGAAACCATCCAGACAAAAGGAACTACCATAAAAATACCGCAAGCTATCAAGGCTAAATATATGAAGGTTTTTCTAATCGTGTTTCCCATTTCTGCTCCTAATAGTTCACGTGCTTTTCAAGGCGTTTCTGAATAAAAGTGAGACCCAAAATCACCATAAACAACATCAAAGCTGCTGCACTGGCAAATCCCATTTCCTGAGAGTCAAAACCTTTCTGGAAGATATAATAGACGATAAGATTGGTTGTGCCCAATGGTCCCCCTTTATTGGTCATTAAGTAAACCTGTGAGAATGCCTGAAAGGTGACAATCGTTGTCATCATCAGCACGTAAAAAGTCGTGGGTGAAACCAAAGGCAAAGTAATCTTAAAGAACTGCTTAAACTTGCCGGCTCCGTCAATTTCAGCCGCTTCATAATAGTCTTTGGCAATATTCTGCAGCCCTGCCAGATAAATAATAGTGTTGTAGCCGAGACCTTTCCAGACTGTCATTATTATTATTGCAAATAGTGCCTGCGAAGGACCTCCCATCCAATTGGGCAGATGGATGCCAAAACCTGAGAAGAAGATATCGAATATACCGCGCGCTTCTGCCAACCATTTTTGCGGAGCAATTCCAAAAATCCCCAGAAACGTATTCGCCAGACCGGTCTGTTCATTAAAGATTATTTTCCAGACGATGGAGACTGCTACCATAGAGGTCACGAAAGGCAGAAAATACACCGTGCGAAAGAGACCTCGGAGGGTCTTTATCTGATTGAGCAGAACAGCAAATATCAAAGAGAATATCAGGCTGCAAGGCACGACAAAAACAACGAGCCAGACAGTGTTCATCATTGATTGCCAGAATTCAGGATCTTTGATAAGTGTGTTGTAATTATCCAGACCAAGAAATCCACCGGTTCCGTGCAATGTCCATTCAAAGAAACTGATTACAAAAGACATTACGATAGGGACAAACCTGAAAGCCAATAGCAGTATCAGCGCAGGTAAAATGTAAAGATAGGGAGATATCTTCCAACGTGTTTTCATTTATGTCTCCATGTTACTAAAGTGGAACAGTGCGTCATTCCTGCGAGAGCAGTCACACTGAGCCTGTCGAAGTGCCAGTTCTTTTTCATTATCAATTATCAGTTCTCAATTTATTGACCCGGTAGTCATCGGGGTTGATGTTCAACTGTTTACACTTGCGGTAGATGTTCTCTCTGGGAATGCCCGATATCTGAGAAACAAGTGAGATATTACCTTTTGTTTTTTCAAACAAAGCACCCAAATACTGGATGGCAAACTCATCTTTTGCCTTTGACCATTCAAGGTCTGAAAGGGTTGGCATGTTCAACATCTTCTTTTGAGGCAGCACTGTTTCTGGTAAATCTTCAGGCTGCATAATCGAATGTTCCGCCAAAATAAAAGCGTGCTCCACTGAATTGCGCAGTTCACGCACATTGCCTTTCCATTCGTGATTGAGCAAAATATTCATCACAGCCGGTGAAATTGTAAGCTCAGGCTTGTTATACTTTTGGCTGAATTCACGCACAAAAGAATTGGTAAGCAATCTGATGTCGTCTTTCCGCTCCTTCAAAGGCGGTATGTAAATATTTATCACGTTCAAACGGTAATAGAGGTCTTCCCGAAAGAGTTTTTGCTCAACCTGAGCTTTTATGTCTTTATTGGTTGCTGTGATAATTCTGGCATTTGAGTGCAGGTCAAAATCACCACCCACCTGTCTGAAAACTCCCGTCTCTAATACTTTGAGCAGCTTGACCTGAAAGCTGAGAGATGTCTCGGTTATTTCATCCAGAAACAAAGTGCCGTCACTTGCTTCCTGAAAATACCCAACCTTGTCCCGCCAGGCATCTGTGAAAGCCCCTTTTTTATGACCAAACAGATGACTTTCCAACAAGGTTTCGGTCAGACTGCCACAGTTGACTGAGACAAATTTATTCATCTTGCGTCGGCTGTTGCGATGAATCAGCTCGGCAAAAATGCTTTTGCCCACACCGGTTTCGCCGGTAATCAGCACCAAAGTATCAAGCTTGGCAATCTTTTGGATTTTCTGTAGGATGTTTTGAATGGCAGGGCAATTACCCACGATGAAACCTGTTTCCAAATCCCTGTGAATCAGCTCGTTCAAGCGCTGGTTTTCTTCAATCAGCCACTGGGTCTGCAATATCTTTTCCACCTGGATATTAATCAAGTCAAGGTTTCGGAAGGGCTTTACTATGAATTCACTTGCACCTATTTGCATGGCAGTCACTGCATTTTCAATCGTAGCCTGCCCACTTATTGCAATCACGGATGTGAAGGGATGGTTCTTTTTGATTTCCTGAATCAAGTCCAAACCGCTTTCGCCAGATAAGACCAAATCCACTATTGCCACGTGAAAAGTGTACTTATCCAAAAGCAGAGTAGTCTCAGTTAAATTGCGAGCCACATTGACAATATATGACGACTGCAATTGAGTTTGCAGCAAATCCAGAGTCTCTGGACTATCATCCACGATTAAAATACGGTGCTTCATATTATTGGGCATTAGTCACCTTTTACCGGCACAAATAGCTTGATATCAGTAGCATTGAATACCCAGCTAAACGGATATTCTTGCGAAAAGGAAATTCCTGAATAGCTTTCCAGTTCAGTCTTTAATTCACCGAGATAGGCATTCAGGTCATTTTCTGTGCCAATATCAGGTAGCCGTAAAGAGATTTCAGCAAATTGCCCCCCCTCCGTGTCATTCCTGCGAAAGCAGGAATCCAGCTCTGATCTTGCCGGAACGGCATACTTTAAATCAATACCAATGACACAAGGAGCAGTCTTCTCAACCGAGTTTCTTATATAAAGAACCAAGCTTTCAAGAAACAAGCTCAAAAGAATAGGATTGGAATCCACCCATATTGGCTTAGACTGAAAAGCAGCCTGGAAACTAATCATATGCTTAATATCCAAGACATTATTGAATTGCTTAATCTCATCATTGAGCCAAATGTTTAGCTCAAAGCTCTCTTTCTCTCTGCCCAGTCTGTGAATAATATTACGGGAACAGCTTTGCATCAGGTCATCTATCAGAAGACCAGCTTCATAGATTCTATCGAGTTTGGTTATTTCGGGATGTTGTTTCTTCAACTGTTGTGAATAACCCAGAATCAGATTCAAAGGTGTGTTTATATTGTGAATAAGCCCTTCCAGCACTTTTTGCAGTGCCAGAGTCTGGACGATGATTTCACTGTCTTTATATGAATCAGGCATGCTTGGTCTGGTATTCCGCAAGTCCTGTTCTAAAAATATACATAGCCCGTTGCAAATCCTGTTCATTCAGGATGTAAGCAATGCGCAATTCATTTCTGCCCAGACCTGGTGTGGCATAAAAACCTTCCGCCGGAGCTGTCATAACTGTTTCATTATTGACCTGATAGTCTTTTAGCATCCAGATAATAAAATCCTCTGCATCTTTGATTGGCAGTTTGGCAATTATATAAAAAGCACCCTGTGGTTTAACGCAGATACAGCCGGGGATTTTCTGCAATTCGGCAAAGACATAATCCCTGCGTTTCTGATATTCCTGCATGATGTTTTCTATATATTTGTCATCAAGATAGACACAGGCATTGGCAGCTAATTGGTCAACCGTGGGAGGGCACAGCCGGGCTTGGGCAAACTTTAGAACTGCCATCATCAGTTCCTTATTATGCGAAATGAGACAGCCGATTCTGGCTCCGCAAGCGCTGTAGCGTTTGGAAACACTATCCACCAGGATGGCATTTTCCTCAAAATCAGGCACGTGCATTATGCTGAGGTGTTTGCCTCCATCATAAACAAATTCACGGTAAACCTCATCAGATATGACATATAGACCGTGTTGTTTGGCAATCTTGGCAATGCGTAAAATATCTGCTTCAGAATACACTGTTCCGGTCGGGTTACCCGGATTGCAGAGCATTATAGCCTTGGTTTTATCTGTGATAAGAGCTTCAATTTTACTGCTTTCAGGCAGGGCAAACCCATTTTCTGCGTAAGTAGTGAGAGGCTTCAAATTTATACTTGCCATCGTTGCAAAACCGTTGTAATTTGTATAAAAAGGCTCCGGAACTATGATTTCGTCGCCTTCATTACAGACCACTGACATGGCAAAGACGATTGCCTCCGAGCCTGCTGTGGTAACGATTATCTCATCTTCCCTGAGCGGGATATTGTGTTTGGCATAATAATGCACCAAGCCTTGACGATACACATCCAGACCTTGCGATGGACCATAGGCGAGGACTTTCTCGCTGAAATGATGATATTCATCTATCATCACTTGCGGAGTTTCTATATCAGGCTGTCCGATATTGAGATGGTAAACCTTGATGCCATTCTTTTTAGCTTGCACTGCATAAGGCATCAGCTTGCGTATGGGTGAAGCCTGAATTTCAAGAGCCCTGATGGAAAGTTTCATAAAGCACCATTCCCTTTATTGCTTATTTTTTTTCTATTGACCATTTTTTGAAACGAATTAAAAAAGGCAAGTGAAAACTGTTAGAGGTTAGATTATGTTTAGTTATTTTTTATCCGTCATTGATTTGAAGCTGGTTTAATGCGTATTAGAGAGGTATCTTTGCAATGGACTTACTGCTACATTATTCTGGTCTTTCTAAGCTTGTTTTTGACTTCATTTCAGACGAATAATATAGGACATAACAATCCTACTGACACCAAAGGAGTATCTGCCATGCAAGACAGCACTGCAATCGTTTATCTGACCACCGATATCAGTTCTACCGGTATTGACAAAGTAATTGAACCTTTACTCGCAAACCTGACAGGCAAAGTAGCTGTGAAAGTGCACTTTGGCGAAGAGGGCAACCAACATTATATCAAACCGGCTCTATATAAAGATTTGATTCTAAGACTGGGAGGCACTTTCATCGAAACCAATGTGCTTTATGGCGGGAAAAGACATCACACCGACACCCATCTTCAGCTTGCCAAAGACCACGGTTTTGGCTTTGCTCCAATTGATATTATTGATTCTGAAGGTGCTCAAACTATTCCATACAAAGGCAAACATTTTGAGGAAGTCTATACCGGCAGCCATTTGAGCAAATACAATAGCCTGCTGGTCATCAGTCATTTCAAAGGTCACGGTAATGCCGGTTTTGGCGGAGCTATCAAAAACGTCGGTATGGGCATGGCAGATATCCGCGGCAAGTTGGAACAACACGCTGGCAGTAATCCAAAGACCAAACCCTCATCCTGTATCAAATGTGGAAAGTGCGTGGCCTTGTGCCCGGTGGATGCCATCACTCTCAATCCGTTGGTGATAGATCAGACCAAATGCATCGCTTGTGGGAAATGTATAGGGGCATGTCCGACTCATTCCATGCAGGTACCTTGGGGCAAGACCGGTGAGAACGGTTTTTTGGAACGTCTGGCTGACTATGCCAAAGCCATAAGTAAACAACTGCCAACGGTTTACATCAATGTGATTGCTCAGGTTTCAGCTGATTGTGATTGTTATGGCAGCGCCAGAAAGCCTTTTATCAAAGATATCGGAATCCTCGCATCCACTGATATGCTGGCTATTGACCTTGCTTCAGCCGATTTGGTTGACAAGGCTTATGGTAAGGCAGACGCCTTTCTGTTTGAATCCCAAGTTTCAGGCAGATACATTTTTGAATACGGTGAGCAAATTGACTTGGGCAATCCCAAATATAAACTTATCGAAATTAAATAATAGACAGGAGAGTTTCAGATGAAACGTATAATCGCCATTATGTTTTTCATCTCCCTTTGTTGTTTATTCCATGCACAGGATGTTTCCGTGAAGTCACCTATATTTGCCGCCCTTAATTTCAGCCAATTCAAAGAAAGTGCCAATTTCGGTCTCGTTTACTGGGGTCCGGGAGTCGAATATGGCATGCGTTGGGAGAGGACAAAAGCTGATTTTACCAAAAGCTATGATTTCAAACTCGGACTTGCTCTCCTGACGGCAAAAGAAACATTGGGTGGCAATCTCAATCTGAAACCCTTTGGATTTACGTATCTGCGCAATGTAAGTATTGCCCATCACGATTTCAGAATAGGCGGTGCTCTCAAAGGCGAATACAATTGGCAAATTTATTCTGAGCTTCAGCGCGGATATGATTACTGGCTAACTAACTATTGCACCGGATTGGTTATCCGGACTGCTATCCCGATTCGAAAAAGCGAAGTGGATATCCGTTTTTTCAACAACCTTATTGGCATGGTCTCCAGAAATCAGATTTACAATGACCCCTATTTTTTTGACCTAAATTTTCAGGAAGTCGTTAGTGATTTGCATCAGGACTTCAGATTTGCAACTCTGGACAGTTTTGACAATTCCGTTCTGGAAATAACCTATCTCCCTCGTCCCGATTCCAAGTTCACTATGTCTTACATTTTGGATTACAACAACTATTACAGGAATCCCAAACTTGAAACATTAACCCAGTCAATCCGCTTCAACTTCAATTAAGGGAGGAAAGGTGAAACATAATTTTTTAATCTGTGCAATTCTTTTGTCTGTTATGCTTTTTCTTGCCTTCATTCTGACAGGTTGTCTGGAAGAAGGGCAATTGGTCAGGAAATTTGTTACCTTTGCTCCGCTTGATATTGATGACGGCTGGCAGCTTTCCACTCCATCCGCCGAGGGAATTGATTCTCTTGGCTTAGTGCAGGTATATAAAGATGTTTATCATCATCCCAAAGCCTGGACACTCAGAAGTATGTTGATCATTCGTAATGGTAAACTGGTTGCTGAAAGCTATCTTAAAAGTGAAAGTGACAGGTTACGTTACAATGCTGTCTGGTCATGTACCAAACAAGTTACAAGCATTGCTGTGGGTATTGCCATTGAAGAAGGCTACATCAGCTCCATTAATGATTCAATCAATGATTACCTGGCACCGGAGCTTTCCAATCATCAGGATAAAAAGAACATCACCATTGCACAGCTTCTGACCATGACAGCGGGAATCAATTTTAATATTGAGGATGATACCGATGCTTTTAGAAAACATGAAGTTAGCAACAGCGTCGATTTTGTTTTAGGAAAGCCTTTGCAATGGATTCCGGGTACTCATTTTTTATATAATAACGGCACTCCCCAGTTACTTTCTGCCATAATTCAGAAACAAACAGGAAAAAATCTGGCGCAGTATGCGGATGAAAAGTTCTTTTCCAAAATCGGATTAACCAGATACACCTGGTCAAATTATTCGGATGGAATCACTTTGGGAGCCATCGGTCTTTCCATGCCCCCCAGAGAATTAGCCAAGATTGCACAGTGTGTATGCAATAATGGGGTTTACAATTCTCAGCAAATCATTCCTGCCGGTTGGTTTAATACAATGCTTTCACCTCAGGTTACGGGTCTGGGAGGATATATGGATTTTGGTTATCTATGGTGGATTTTCGATAATAATATCTATTGCATGATGGGTCGCACCGGTCAATTTGCCCTGATAATTCCTGCCAAACAGCTCGTGGTGGTGTTCACTTCGATTGAACAACTGGGTGGTTCTTATGAAATCGGTTTTGACACAGCTCTCTATTTTGCGGAGCGGGTTGCGGATATAATCGAGTAGAATTTTCTTTGGTTTGATATCAATATTCTTTGCAGTATTCAAAACCCATTTTTGTAATAATAAGAGACCTTTGCACATAGAATCCGCTAACCATTAACTCTATCTTACTTTCAAAAACTGTTAAGAAGGCTTAGAGATAATTAGTAATAGCTGTAAATAATTCTTGACAAAAGAGATAGGCATACA
>Ga0247841_10007979_pt1 | contig 15441 bp, 9 predicted proteins | sample LaCruzMarch2015__2_FD_192410 | JGI IMG/M metagenome (GOLD analysis project Ga0247841, IMG submission 192410) | Freshwater microbial communities from meromictic Lake La Cruz, Castile-La Mancha, Spain - LaCruzMarch2015_18m | ecosystem: Environmental > Aquatic > Freshwater > Lake | place: Spain...
TCTTGGAGGGCAACTGGCTGCCCTCGCGCTCGTCGAGCACCACGGCGTCAGCAGGCAGGCCCAGGGCGGCCAGATCCACATCCACGGCAATCGTGCGTTCATCGGGGCTCAGGTTGCTGATGAGCAGTCGCGCCTGGCCGGGACGTTTCCATGCGGTGACGAGCACGTCCGGTCCTCCCTCGACGACTTTCGCCACAGGTTTGGCCGCCCAATACGGGATGAACTCGACATCCGCCCCGCGGGTTCCGGAATCGGCAAAGCTAAACGCAGAGCCGGGTGGCTGCTTGTCCTTGCCATCCCCGCTGCTGCCGAAATTGTGATACGGCGTGCGGCCCATCGGACGGAAATCGTTTTCCAGATCGAACATGCCGAGCACGGCGTGCGTCGCGTCCGCACCAAAGGAGTAAAAGTATTGCGGAATCGGCCCCCATTGCGGTCCGAGGCTGATCCGCAGGTTGGCCATGCCGGTCGGGTTATACCAGCGATCGACAAAGTCCGGATTCTTGATCGCATTGTCGGGATATCCTCCGTTCTCGCCATCCATCCAGAAATCGCAGAAGCCCAGATAGCCGGGGATGGGCGTGTCGGTAATGTGCGACTTCAAAACAGGCGACGGACCAAATTCGAGCAACATCTGCCGCAACCTCTTCATGAAATCGCGGGCGCCCATGACCCCGTAGCCGGGGCGCAGACGCCCTTCCTCATCCACCCAGGCGCTGTTGTTCAACAGATTGAGCGATGGGGCAGGGAAGGTGTTGTCAAAGTAAAGCCCGTCCATGCTGGCCTTGTCATGCCACTGCTTCCACGCCCAGAGTTCAAAGTCCTGGTGGGCCCGGTTCTGGTATTTCCCAAAAACATTGTCGGAATACCACTCGCCGCCAAAATCCTTGTTCATTTGCCCGTAAATCGGATCCAGTGGGTCGATGCGGTCACTGGCAAAGCAACCGTAGCGCCACCAATGGTTTTCTTCCCTGGCTTTCGGCGTGCGATACCACGGCCCGTTCTCCGGCAATTTGCCCTGGGCGTAGGCGTCAAAGCACTTGTCGTAGATCAAAGGCATGTCGAAGTGCCCCCAGCCATACCACTCGACCGCCTTCCAAGTTCCGCCAACCGGCCTGGGCCGGACCGGGGTGGCCTGCAGACTGAACGTGACGTCGATGGGCTCACGCAAGGCCCCGGGCTTGTTCAGGAGGTGCATCCGGAACGCGGTCTCCCCGTCCTTGCGCACCACGTCGAGCGCCGGCTTGTCGAAGGTGATCTGCCAGGTTCGATCATTGTCGCACATCCATGCAATGCCGCGATCCTCGTCGCCCATCCATGCCACCGGCAGGAAATTGCCCTTGATCAGGCTGTTGCGCGCGGCGGTCTTGGAATCCCAGAGCACGCCGTCTTTCAACCCGGCGAAATCAGCGAACGTCTTGTTCGTGCGCATGCTCTCGCCCACGCTGTGGAACAGCCGCGCGATCTCGTCCGGCATCGGCACCTCGACGCGGATCGAGTCGTAACTGGCCTGGCCGTCGGTGGGAGTGATGCGCAGATGGATTTTATAGAACCCATCGTAGTCCAGAGTGCCTTTCACCTCGGCCTTGAGACCGGCGGTCGTGGAGTTTCCTTGGACAACGGCCTCCGTGTCTTTGGCCGACACGATCTCGCTCTTGCCATCCTGCCAGGCCAGTTTTTTTCCGGCGGCCTCGGCCACCAGGCGAACCGGCGATGCCAGCACGTCCCGGATTTTCGCACCCCGGGCGGCTCCCGGCTGCAGGGTGAGAATGCTCTTGGGCAGACCCAGCCCGGTGAAGCGATAGTCGCGTCCCCAGACCCGCACGGCCCCGTCTTCCACACGCAGCGGCGTCCAGGGCTCCGGCACTTTGTCGGAGATTCCGAGCGTGTTGTTCTCCCACTCATAGGGTTTCCGGGTGAGCGTGACTTCATCCTCGAGTCCCAGCGGCTTTCCGGTTTCCCGATCAATCGCGCGGAACTTCACATGATAGGTGCCCTCGGTAATCGTGCCGGCCTCCAGAATGCCCGAAGCAAAATCCAGCGGGAACTTGTCCAGCCGCACCGTGCCCAGCGGGTCCTTCGACCCATCGCGGAAGGCGCTGACCTCGATCGCCACTTTCGACTTGTCTCCGGGGTAGTCGATGATGTCCGCCGTCACGCCAAAGCGGCCGTAGCTCGGTGCCATGAAGGCGCTCGCCACCAGCGGCTTGGACTCCAAATTCGTCGGATACAGGGGCAGAGCCGTGAGGTTTGCGGTGTAGGGCAGTTCACGGAAGAAAATCACTTTGCCCGTGCTGTCTGTGATCCGGTAGCGGGCCACCCCTTTGGATTTGGGTTCCAGCGGGAAGGAGACCGTCACGTCCTGGCTGCCGTCCTTGCCGAGTTGAACCGGGATGGACTTGGAAAAAACTTCCTTCAACGTTTCCGGGTCTGTGAGCACGAAACTCACCGTGTAGGTGCCGGCCTTGCCGCTGGATTTCAGGCGCAATTTCGGGTTGAAGGTGTTGTTTTCAAAGTCGCCGAACGAGAGCCACTGGGCCACCGGGGCGGTGTCGTCAAAGATCACCCGCACAGCTTTTCCATTTTGGATCTCGTGGTAGGCCATCGTATAGGAATGCACCTTGCCCGGTCCGGCGCCGCCGTCGCGGCCACAATCAAAATCAAAATACTCCCCGTTCTTTGTGTCGCGGATGTTGATGTCGGAAAACTTCGTGGAGATTTCCGAATACCAGTGGCCGGGCACGATCTGGTTTGCGAACAGCCAGGGCTTGGTGAACTCGGCCACATACGTGACCCCCACCTGCGGCCGGGTGATCCCGTCGTAAATGCAGTTGCGGGCGTTCCCGATGAACTGGATATACTCCAGCAGTTCGCCCGACGGCAGATGAGGCATGAAGAACAGCTCGACCGCGTTGGCCAGGCAGATGCCGGAATTGTCCGCCACCGCTCCGGTCATGCTCGGGCGCTCCCCGTCTTTCAGCGGGTTGTCGTAAAGCACATACAGCCGCTCCGCATCCCGCTTCAGATAGACGGTCGGTGACTGGGGGCGGGGCGACGCTCCCCATCCTATGAACCCGCCGCCCAAAATCACGGCGTCGGAGTATTCCTCTCCCGTGATCGAACCCTCCACTGCCACTGGTATTTTTGAAAGCGGCAGGCTGATCACGGCCTGTTCCGGAGCGGCCATCCCGGCAGATCCAAGCCCCACCCAGCAGACCGCTGCAACGCAAAACACCATCCAAGGCCGACTTCGCATGCTTTTCCTTTGTTTGGGCATTTCAGGGCTCATCGCGCGGGCTTGGATGTTCATGGTATTCATGGTGGTGGCAGTGGGATTTTCCCATGTCGGTTTTTCGTGCCTTGGAAACAGGCTGTGTGCCTGCTGGCTAAAGGAGACGGGGGAAGAAGTCGCGGATGCTAAAGTCACTAATTGTTTATGTCAATGCAAAGTTCTGAAAAATTCGATGGCGGTCTGGAACGGGCGGCTCAGTGGCCGGCGCGGGGGTTGCTCTTGGCGGGCTTGCGGGGTGGACGCACGCGGATGCCGGGCGCTGGCCGTGTTTTGATGCGAGGGCCGCTTTTGAGACGCTTTTGTGCGGCGGCAATGGCGCGCTTGTATTGCGGGAGCCACTTCTCGCCCGCGACAAGCATTTCGTCCACGAGTTGCCAGATTTCCGGAGGATTGCAGACCGCCCCGACAAGCGGATCGAGAAGGAAGGCCTGTCGAAGAAGCGAGTCATCGCCGCTCACGGCGGCCAGCACGCCGAGGCGTTGAACACCCACGGAGACGGAGCAGACGGCGGCGCAGCCGGGTGGCAGCTCAGCGAGTTGCGGGCAATTGAACCCGTGCCGGTCCACGTAGCCCGGAGCTTCGACAATGGCGTCGGCGGGAAGGTTGGGAATAGTGTGGTTGTTGGGCAGGTTGAAGTGCCCGCGGTAGGGGCGGCCGGTTTCCATCGCCTCGATAATGTAGCTGCCGTGTTCGTCACTGCGGTTTTCGGGAGAAATGGTGAGCGGCGGATGCCCCTCTGCCCCGCGGGCGAATTCGCGGGTGAACCAGTCGCGACCTTCCCTGCAGACGCGCAGATAGCCGCCGGTTTCGCCGTGGATCCACTCGCCGAGATCGATCCATCGGTGGATCTCGGAGGGACGCTTCCGATACCACGGAACGTATTCGCTCAGGTGGCCGTTGGATTCTGTGCTGTAAACGCCAAAGCGCCTCAGCATGTCGATGCGGACTTTTTCCTGGCGTGAAAAGGCGGGGTGACGCTCGAACGCGGCCAGAAGTTCGGCGGCCGGGACCGGCTCCCCGCGCAGGCGGACATCGACATACCAAGTCTGGTGGTTGATGCCGGCACAGACGATTTCCACCTCGTCGCGCCGCGCACCGAGCACCTCGGCAATCTGGATGTGGCCGTGCTGCACGCCGTGGCAGAGGCCGACGCAGCGGACTCCCCCGAACCGGTTGGCGGCCCAGGTCATCATGGCCATGGGGTTGGCGTAGTTGAGAAGGAGGCACCCCGGGGCGGCAACCTCGCGGATGTCCCGGCAGAATCCGAGCAACGCGGCAATGCCCCTCTGCGCATACATTAAGCCACCTGCGCAGAGGGTGTCGCCCACGCACTGGTCAATGCCATAGCGCAGCGGAATCTCGATGTCGGTCGCGTAGGCATCGAGCCCGCCGATGCGCACCACGCAGAAAACGTAGTTCGCCCCGCGCAGGGCCGTCCGGCGACTGATGGTTGAAGTGAGGCGGGCCTTGAGTTTGTTCGATGCGATGTCCCGGCGGCAGAGCTCAGTCACCATCTCCAGGTTGCGCGCGTCGATGTCGGTCAATGCGATCTCCACATCGGAGAATTCCGGAACGGTGAGAATATCAGCGACAAGCTTGCGGGTGAAACCAAGGGATCCGGCTCCAATAATGGCAATTTTAATGGGCATGCAGTGGGGTAGAAAAAAATTCTTGCGCCGACAAAGGTGGAGGGATAGAACTATTCCATCGAAACAATAAGTCAATTGAATCTTGGATTTTTTTGAAGTCCCCCCATTTCGTGCCATACTACACCGTGTCATGCCATAAATCGCGCGTTTCCGGACGGATGGTTTTCAGCGGTATGGAGCCGTCTTCGCCCGCCTGTCGCCCCATTCGATGTGCTGGCCTTGCGCGGCAGGGGTTTTCGTTGATTGAGGTGACGCTGGCTCTTGGGATTATGGCTTTTGCCGGCCTGGCGATTTTGGGATTGCTTTCGACCGGCCAGTCTTTGGCTGCGCGATCTGCCGACATGACGGTGACATCGCGGCTGGCGGTCGAGGTTCAGGCGGAGTTGCAGGAAGCGGGAGTGACCACTTGGTCCACAAACACAACGTATTTTGATGGGGAGGGGAGGGTGACCGATGCCTCGGGGCGGATCTATGAAGTTTGCCGCACGGTTCTGGACAGCCGCCTGCCCGGCACCAACGCCCTGCCGCTGAAGAGCGTGGTCGTGCAAATCTTCAAGAATCCCGGCGGAGCTGTCCTGTCTCGCGGCAGCAATGGGTTGATTTCCGGACCCAACAACAACATAGATGAGAGGACCTATTTGTTCCATGTCGCCGCGCAGTAAGCATGAAGGCAGGAAGGCATCGGTTGGCTTCACTTTGGTGGAGTTGCTCGTTGCGATGGCCGTGTTGGGCCTCGTCGTGGTGTTGTCTGCGACCATGATAGGTCACATTCAAAAGGTCTGGGAACACACGACGGCAAGGACCGAACAGTTTCAAAAAGCGAGGCAGGCGCTCCAGACGATATCCGGCCGCCTCTCGCAAGCCACCCTGAATCCCTACTGGCGCGTGGAGACCAACTCCTCCGGGACCCCGGTTCGCTATTCGCGGCAATCGGATCTCCGCTTTCTGTCGGGACCGGCTGCCTCGCTGACCACCATCGCCGGACCAGCCTCCGGATCGGCCGTGTTTTTTCAGGCGCCGACAGGTTTTTCCTCTCAGAGCGCCGCACAGCTCGACAACGCCCTCAACACGTGGGGGTATTTCATCGAGTATGGATCGGACGCCCCCTGGTATCGCCCGCCGTTTCTTTCTTCCACCGGAGTCGCTTCAAAAAACCGCTTCCGCCTGATAGAATTCACCGACCCGAGCGACATGTTGCAGATATTTAAGTTTACATCCGGGGTGCCCGCATATTCGGGGAAGGACTGGTTTTCTGCTCCGCTCGCCACACAGGCCAACCGGCGGGTGCTGGCAGACAACATCGTGGCTCTGGTGGTCTTGCCGCGCCTTCCAGCGGTGGAAGATCCCTCAAAGAGCGCGCTGTCGCCGGAATATCTTTATGATTCCACAAAATCAAATGCGGACAAAACCCTCAATCCCAGGCACCAGCTTCCGCCGATTGTGGATCTCGCCGTGGTGGCACTTGACGAGCGATCCGTCCGTCGGATCGAATGGGGGAGCACGGCACCGGATTTTGGCGCGGGCAGCCTTTTCCTGGACCCGGCCAATCTGGATGACGACCTGAACACGCTCCGCAACAACCTGGCGGCCCGCGGGCTCAACGCCGCCGTCTTCCGCATCTCGGTCCCAATCGCCGCAGCGCGCTGGAGCACCGAACAGTCAAACTAAATGATTAAGAGTAAGAGTAAGACCAGAAGCAAGAGGCAACGCGGGGTTGCGCTGGTGATCGTGCTCTCGTTGATCGCCGTGATGACGCTCTTGGCGGTGACATTCTTTGTCTCGGTGAGCGGCGAGGGGAAGTCGAGCCAGCACCAGAGCGATGGAGCGAAGGCCGGGCAACTCGCGACATCCGCCGCGCAGATGGTCATGGCCCAGATCCAGGCCGCCTCGACAGCGACGCCTGCGGGAGCGGGAGCGGGCGTGGCATGGACCTCCCAGCCCGGCTTGCTTCGCACGTTCCCTTCCTCGGGACCCTCGAAAGTTTTCAAGCTGTATTCCGCTTCGACGATGGTCACGGATTCCTTTCAGGAGACGGACGACGCCCCTCCCGCCGACTGGAAACAATCTCCCGCGCTCTACTCCGATATCAACGCCCCGGCGCTGGTTTCATCGGGCACGGGGCTCGTCTATCCGGTCGCGGACCCCGGCGCGGCGGGGGTCGTGCCGGGATTTACCCTCGGCTCAGCGCCGGGCTTCACAGGCGGCAGCCCCTCCCCAAGCAACAACCCCCTGCCGATGCCGGTGCGCTGGCTTTACGTGCTCAAAAACGGCGATGTCGCTGTGCCGGACTCTGCCGGTGCAGACGGAACGGTGACTTTCGCCCCGACAAGTGCGCAGCCTGCCGAGGATAATCCCGTCGTTGGTCGCGTGGCATTCTGGGCTGATGACGAGACGTGCAAAGTCAACGTCAACACGGCCGGTTACGCGAAGAACGATGCGTCCTACTGGAGCTTCTGGGATACGCCGCGCTCCGGCACCACCGATGAGTGGAGCTATCTTGCAGGCGCGCAGCCGTGGACGAACGAGTTCCAACGCTACCCCGGCCATCCCGCGACGACAGACATGAGCCTCGTCTTCGCCCCACTCTCGCTCACCGATGATCAAGTCCTGAGTCTTTCTCCATTCTACAAGGCGGGCGGGACAAAGGGTGGCACCGTTCAGGTCAGCTCCCCCCCAGTGCCCAGTGATGTCCCCACCCAGGCCCAAATCCGCGGGCTCCTCAAATCGCAGCGGCTATTCGCCTCGGTGGACGAACTCTTTTACGATCCCATCCGCGGGATCAACACGGTGGGAATCTTGTGGCAGGATCTGGAGGCGCGGCGCTTTCTGCTCACCACCTCCAGCCGGGCCCCCGAAACCACGCTGTTCGACACGCCGCGCGTGACGATCTGGCCAGCATGGAGAACAGAGTCGAAACGCACGCCGATCGAGCGGCTGATCGCCTTCTGCTCAACGATTGCCCCCGGCAGCTCCAACCCGCAGAATTTTTATTTCGTGCGCGAAAATTCCCTATCCGACCGCGAGCTCCTCGATTTCCCGGAGAACCTCAAGTTGTGGAACTATCTCCGCACCCTGGCTGGTCGGCCTCTGCCGGTCCTCGGAGCTTCCATTGTTTCCAAATACACAGGTTCCAAGACCGACCAAATCCTCACCTCGGTCTTTGACGCGATTCGTCTGGCGAATCTCGATGACCGCTCGGGGCCCGCTGATGGGCAGACCACCGGCTATTCCTTCACCCGCGGCGAACTCAAGAAATCGCCCACGACGGGCCTTTGGACGCTCAAAGATCCCATGGCCAGAACGATCGGGTTCGTTGCTCCCACCAAGGGGCCGAACGGGACGTTTTCGCCGGGCCGGACAGCCTGCCTCCAAGAGGTCGCGATTTCCTTTGCGCGAAACGCGCCGGCCACTACGTCGGACCCTAAACCCCTCCCAAACCCAGCCGTGGATAGCAATGGAGTTCTCGTCAGAGACAAAGTCGTGGCCATGATGCTCTACTGCTTTTCCGTCCCCACGCCGGGGAGCATCGCGCCCGGTCAGGACATGCGCATCGCGGTGAGCGGTCTCTCGGGATTCCGCTACGTGACCGCAAACGGCACGGAGGCGCCGATCTTCCCCAATGACACCTTCAACAACATGCAGACCGACCGGGGAAATCCGGCCGAGTCACAGCGGGGATTTGGGAGGCCCGAGTGGACCATGTCCGCGCAGACAACCGACCCCGCGAAAGGTGCCCCCGCGACTGGCGGATTGAAAGTTTTCGTCCCGCTGACCGGCGAAATGGTTCTGCCCATAGAATTTTTCCCCGTCGCCAATCCCTTGGACGCTCATTTCCCAAACTGGACCAAGACGTTCACACTGAAGGGGGCCACAGTAACGATCGCCCTTTACTCTCCGGCCTCGGCATCCACCCCGTTGCGCACTTACCAGGTGACTTTCCCGGATGCGCAGGTGCTTACACCATTTTTTAGTGTGGCCTGGAGTTTAGCGACGCGATTTGCCGACGCTGGTCTGGGAACTCCCCCCGAATACACCATTTACGGTGACAGCCTGCTGGCCATGCAGTCGCCGACCACCGACCCGCGCTACGATGCGCTCCAGACCGGAACCATCACCAATTTCGTCCCTCATGCCCGATACGGGAAGACAGACCCCGTCGGCATGCCACTCGGAGGCGAGTGGCAGAGCACAGCTTGGTCCCGGCGTGCATCCTTCATTCCCGTGAGTGCGGGCCCAGCCCCCCAGCTCGTTCTTGGGCAATTGATCGAGGGAGGGCCGACAATAGACCGCAGCAAGGCTCCTCTTGTCGCCAGCGCACCCGCCGGGGTGAACGGGCAATCCATCCAACGAGCCTTTCCCCCCGGTGATTTCTCAAACGGTGTCGGATTCAACCGTGCTGGAGGATGGGGCGCCAAGAGCGACGAGGGGTCGCCGATTTGGGGGGGGAACGATGGTCAGACCTTTCCCCCTCACCCTTATTTCCAGAGTGAGATTTCGGGAGCCGAGGGGAGCGAAGGCATGCTTTCCTCACCGAACCGGCAAATGCCCTCGGCCGTTTTGTTCGGCTCCATCTGTTCCGGTGCCCCATGGCGCACGCTTCTTTTCCGGCCGGCCCGATCCTATCTCTCCGGCGGCTCCTCCCACTTTGGCAACCAATCCCCCCCCGACTGGGCGATCCTCGACTTTTTCCATATGCCGGTCGTCGAGCCCTACGCGATCAGCGAGCCATTTGCCACCGCAGGCAAGGTCAACCTCAATGCGCGGATCATCCCCTTCAGCAGCTACCTCACACGGGAAACTGCGTTGCGAGCCGTGTTGGCATCGGTTCGCCTCACGGCCATCCCGAGCACCCTCGCGCCATACCCCACCTACAATTCCCTGCCTGACATCAAAACCCGCTATCCCCTAGATCCGGAGGAAACGCTCCGGAGTGTGCGTGCCCGCCTGAACGGCACCGATGGCAGCGGGCGAAGCGTGTTTCTGAGCGCCGGGGAGGTTTGCTCGATGGATCTTGTGCCGCAGGGAGAGACACGATCGAGCCTTGCTGCCTGGTGGGCCGACAAGTCGAAACTCACCGGCGACAACAGTCTGGAATCCCCCTATGCCACCCTCGTTCCCCGACTGACCGCGCGCTCGAATACCTATACCGTCCATGTCACGGCGCAGTCTCTTGCGCCAGGCGCCGGTGTGGTCGGGTGGCGGGAAGGCCGGGGCCGGGTCACGGCGGAGTGGCGCGGAGCCATCAGCGTCGAGCGATACGTTGACCCGAATGACTCGCGATTCACGGGGCCGGGTGCCCCCGACTTCCTTTCCGGCACCCAGCCTGTCGGCCCCTACTACCGTTTTCGTGTCCTCGGAACCCGAAGGTTCAACCCGTGAAAAAGTTTTCTCGCGCGCTGCCTCGTCTTCTTACTCTTACTCTTAATCTTACTCGGAGAGAAAATCACCAAGAAAGGCACCCCAAGCTTATGAATCACGAATCAAATGGGAAATTCCGGATAATATGAAGAAAACTTCACAAGCCTCCCCACTTGGTCTTTTCACTGATAGCGGTTCGCTGACCGGAAAGCCGACTAATTTGCCGGTGGTTGACCCCGGGGGATTTGCCTGGGAATCCACAGTTCCGGCGGATTGCCCCTTTCCGAAATCAACCAGTCTGACGGGCATTTTTTTTACTGGTCGCCACAGCGATTATCGCTGCGGCGACACGTGGTATCCCTGCTGGGCCAGCGATGGCAATCTCTACTCGCCCTGGACCGACGGCACCACGGATGGAGTTAATTGCAATTCAGCGAGCGGCGGAACAGCCACGACCGGCCACGGCGTGATGATCGGCGATGATCCTCTGAGGCTTGAGATACACAACACCTCCCCGCCCAAGGAAGCCAGCGCGTTGCCGTATCAAGGGCGCTATCCGGCTGGGTCACTGGTTTTCAACGGCATCTGGTATTACGGCACTTACTGCCTGGGACCAGACGGGAGGTTTAAGCACAATGGATTTACATGGAACTGGCCCAATCTCGGTCCTATGCCGGGATTTCAGATTTCCCGCGACTACGGCAACACCTGGGAGCCGTCGCCACTCACGCCGGAAAAGCCCTTGTTCCCCGAACCGCGCAAGCACCTCGGTCCGGTGAAGATGGGCGCGCCGCATTTCGTGGACTTCGGGAAGAACATGGAGCATTCCCCGGACGGCATGGCATACTTGGTCGGCATGGGCGCGGAAGAGAATGATCCCAAGCCACGCCCTTGCATCAAGCTGGGAAAGCCGGGGGAGGCGTTTGAGATCGCGGAGGGCTGCAAGAGCGACTTCGCCCACGCCAATCTGAGCTGGGTCACCGCCGACCAAGTCTATCTGGCCCGCGTCAGACCGTCGCCGGAGACCATCAATGACCTGAAGGCTTACGAGTTCTTTGCCGGCCATGACAGCGCCGGCCAGCCAACCTGGACCAACGATTTCAACAAGATCAAGCCGTTGGTGGAGTGGAACAACCACATGGGGTGTGTCACCGCCACGTATGTGCCAGGCCTGAAGAAATACCTCATGTGTGTCACCGACGGCTGGCCGACCGTCGCCAGGATGACCTCCTACATCCTCGAGGCCGACGCGATCACCGGACCGTGGCGCATGGTCTCCTATATGAAAGACTTCGGCGAGCAAGGGTATTTTCTCAATTTCCCGGGCAAGTTCATCAGCCCGGACGGCCGGACCCTGTGGCTATGCTATTCCGCCAATTTCAGTTCCGGCTGGAATGGCGTGAAGTTAAACTTCAATCCTCCCGGAGGGCGCTACGGTTTGTGTTTGCATGAGGTTAAACTTCTGACACCGGAAGGACGGTCGCTGAATGCGAACAAACCGGATACAAGCGTCGACAATTAGCCGCGCCTGATCCGCAGCGTTGGACAATATACGAGCAGACATGATCGATATCCGGAAAATCGGCTTTAAGATTAAGAGTAAGAGTAAAAATGCGGAAAAAATGGACATTGAAAACCGAAAATTGAAAACTTGCGCCGCCTTTTCGCTCATCGAGCTTCTCGTGGTGATCGGCATCATCACCTTGCTGATGGCCCTGCTGGTTCCGGCGCTCAACGGACCTCTGGAGAGCGGACGCCTCACCCAGGCGGCGACCATCCTGTCCGGCCAGCTCTCGCTCGCGCGGCAGAAGGCCGTCACGGAAAACCGTCCGATCATCGTCCGCCTCATCCGCAAGGACACTTCCTCTCCGTTTGACCGGATCCAGCTCGTTGCCGCGGATTCCGCCGGAAATCTCTCGCCGGTCGAGAGGGTGAATTCCCTTCCCACCGGAACAGCCATCGCGCAATCCCCGATTCTGACTTCCTTGATAAACACCGCCACCAACAGCGACGGGACATCCAAAAGCGGCGAGACACCCGCCGGCGCCCAGGATCCCCCGGTGCCCGGACTGGGCACCTCGTATCGCTATGTTCAATTTTCCTTCCGGCCCAGGGGCAGTCTCGATCTGGATGTGACCAAACAGTGGTTTCTCACGGCTCTCCTCTCGCGCGACGACTCCTCCGCAGGCAAGGCCCCGGCAAATTTTTGCACTTTCCAAATCGATCCCATCAACGGCGGTTTTCAGATATTCCGGCCGTGAAATCCCCTTTATTTCTTGGGAGCGAAATACGCCTCGAGGAGCCTGCCGAGGATCTCCTTGCCTCTGTCGTTGGCGTGGACGTCGTCGCGGTGGTACCACATGAAGGGCTTGCCGGACTTGGCGAGGTACTCGTGCCACGGCGTGGCCATGTCGAAGTACTCAACCTGCTCCTCGTCGGACATCTTTTTGAGCCCTTCGCCGTACTCGTCCAGCTTGTAGGCCGGAGCCTCCACAAGCTTGGTGAGGTCGTCTTTTTCGAACTTGCGCAACTCAGGCCCGACCGGGCCGGTCATCACAAGGTACTCGCAGTCGGGTAACTTCTCCCTGGTCATTTTGATGACGTTCCTGATGGGTTCCACCTTGCCCTGCGAGATGCCGCCGATGATCAGGAGGTCCGGCTTCTGGTCAATCACGTAGGGCTGGAAGTTCTCGGGCTTTTCGTAATACCAGCAGCCAGTCCCGCTGCGGACCGACGGGACCACCTTGATCTCGGCCTTCGGGTACATGCGGCGGAGGAGGACCTCATAGTTGGAATTGTTGGTGTCGTTGATGATGGAGTCGCCGAGCATCACGAACCTGATCGGGCCGCCCTTCTCGAGGCGCTCCATGGTTTTCGGGAGACGCTTCCAGCGGTCCGGCGAGGCTTTGAAGGCGATCGGCGGCATGGTCTTGTAGAGGTCGTCGAGGAATCCCGCCACGGCCTTCTCGTCGACCTCGGCGATTTTCACGTCGTCGAGCATGAGCGGATCGCCGACGGCGATGAACGTGCCTCTGGCGCTCACGTTGCCCTCGCGGCCGCGCATCATGACCGTGTTGTCGGTCCAGTCAGGCGAGCCGTAGACGGTGGCGTAGATGTCGGCCAACAGCATCTTGTCATCCTTGTCGTAGAAGAGCGCGCCCCAGTAGCCCTTGTCGGATTTGGCTTTTGACTTGAAGGTCATCTTGTAATACTTGAAGGGCTCGCACTTGAAGGCGGGCGTGTTCCAGCGTGTGTCCGGGGCGACCGTGAGGAACTTCTCGTCGCCCCACGCCGGGTTGTCCTTGGGGTCTGGCGCCTGCTCCAGCTTCCATGGCTCCTTGTAAAACACCCAGCCCTTCGGGAGCGGAGCGGAGTCGAAACTCTCGCTCAGCAAATCGCCCGCCACAACTCCTCCGCAGGACAGCATCATAATCGCCCCCATCAGAAAATGTTTCCGCATCATCATCTTTCTCCTTGTTTTATTTCCACAGCCGTCCCACAGAAAAGTTGCAAAAGTTGAGGGTTTGATGGACGGGGACATTTAAACCTGCCACTTGGCAGGGTGTGAAAAACAACCCCGCCCATCAGCATCTAGTAGGGACCGGCGGCCGTTTTCATGTCTCCACTTCCGAGCCGTTTTGTCAGGCTTTCAGGCCTCCAAGCAAGTAGTCGGGCCAGGGGATGGAACGGAATCCGGCGGCCTCGGCTGGCCTCCCTCAGAAGAATTCAGCGGCAATCTCGTGGAGCAACGTCGTCTTGCCCACCTGCCTCGGACCCGCCAGCAGTTGAATCTTTCCCGGAGCACGTTCCCCCAACCGGCCCAACAACAGGCCGCAAACAGAACAACAGGTGTGGCTTTCAATAGACTCGTACATACTCGAATAATTACTCGGACACCGTGGAATGTCAATGCCGCATCCCCCGATATGACTCATCATCCCACCCTTCCTCTTAATCTTAATCTTAATCTTAATCTTAATCTCCCCCCCCCGAGCAGCATACCCATTAAACCACCGGGATTAAGAGCAGGAGCACAATTCCGAAAACGCTCCTCCTCTCGGTGCCATTCGAGGCGCACTCCCATGGTCTCCGGGCGCAAAAATAAAATGACTTGAATGCACGTTTTTATTGACATCGTGATTTTTCCCTGTAAATGCCTTGTGGTAGCACAGATGGATCTCTCCCCCGCCAGCGCAAAGCGTTTGAAAAGGCCACGGTTCCCCTCGTGGGCTCTCGTTTTGCTCGCGGCCTTACCGGCATCTTTCCCATTGCCGGCTCAGTCCGCCACCCCCGTCGTTCACAACGTCGTTCAAGAGTTTTCCAGTGCCTCCAACCCCAACGGCCCGTGGTCGTATCTGTTCGCCAGATCCCTTGCAGCCAAGGGGGAGATCAATGGGGAATACGCTCTTCTTGAAATTCCCAATCCCGGCAAGAACGACATCGGGTGGGGGCCGCGTATCACGGAGGATCAGTCCTTTAGCCTTTTTCAGCTCACCGACGACAAGGGCGGGCAGTATTGGATTCCCTCAGAGCTCTCCTGCCTGGCCCTCCACGCCTCCACCTTGCCCACCGATGGAGATCACTGGCAGGCTGCGGTCCTGGCATGGACCGCGCCATCGGACGGGGTTGTTGACATCAACTACACGGTGAAAAATATCGCCGCCGGCGCGATCTCCGCCGATACCTCCGCCGATGAGCCCATTGGCATTGCCTTGGACAAGTTCGCCGCCGGCAGCCTCGACGCCATTTATACGCTGACCCCGCTGGCCGCCGGGGAAACCACGACCTTGAAATACCCGGGCATCGCCGTGAAGAAAGGCGACCAGATCCAGTTCTACCGGGATGCGTACGTCAACCAGCGGGGCCTGATTCTCCTCGACGATACCAGCACGTTGACATTTTCCCCGGCCAGTTCCTCAGGAATGAACGCCAAGAAAATTCCCTAGCCATCTCCCGCTCCTCTCAAACCAAAAACCCAGAAAAAACCAATCCAATGAAAACCATGCATAACCGGATTAAGGCGGCGTCAATAAATAAAGGTAGCAACTTGCATAGGAATTGTGATATGCTCTCCGAGCATGAGCACCCTTGCGCAGATTACCGAAAAACTGCAGCCGTTGTGGCCGATTCTTGATGAGCGCA
>Ga0247841_10007982_pt1 | contig 15439 bp, 13 predicted proteins | sample LaCruzMarch2015__2_FD_192410 | JGI IMG/M metagenome (GOLD analysis project Ga0247841, IMG submission 192410) | Freshwater microbial communities from meromictic Lake La Cruz, Castile-La Mancha, Spain - LaCruzMarch2015_18m | ecosystem: Environmental > Aquatic > Freshwater > Lake | place: Spain...
AGGCTAAACAAATTAATCAGAATATTATAATAATTTGTTCAGTTACCGGAACCAATAAAGATCCACAGAACAAGGAATTTGTAAAATCTGAACTGGAAAAAGCAGGGGTAATAGTATTAAATTCAAATGCTGCTGCATCAGAATTATCAGGGAATATAATTAAATTATTAAAATAAAAAAATACAATTTCGGTAATACTATACTTCAAACATATATTGTTTAAATTGCTGAAATATTAAAAATACAAGAAAATGTCTATAAGTGAATTATTTAAAAAAGATTTAAAAGTAGTTAATACAGGCTTAGCTTCTTTTAGTGAAAATATTAAAACTGTAGGAGGAAGTGTAGTTCAAGTTGAATGGAAACCTCCTGTAGAAGTTGATAAAAGTTTATGGGATACAATTGAAAGAAAAAAGCAGGAAATTACAATTGCCAATAAAAAAGTTTTGGAAATAATTTTAAATGGTACGCCTGTTTTGGTTGGTTTAGATAAAGCTATTAATGTAGTACCAGGTATGAAGAAAAATTTGATACTTCATTCAGGACCTCCTATTACCTGGGATAGAATGTGTGGTCCGACTCGTGGAGCAATTATGGGAGCGCTAATTTATGAAGGTATAGCAAAAAATAATGAGGAAGCAGAAAAAATAGCTTCTTCAGGAGAAATAGAATATGCTCCCTGTCATGAACATTGTGCTGTTGGTCCAATGGCAGGAATAATTTCTTCTTCGATGCCAGTTTGGATTGTAAAAAATGAAAAATACGGCAATTATGCCTATTGTACATTAAATGAGGGGCTTGGAAAGGTTTTGCGTTATGGTGCTTTTAGCGGTGAAGTAATTGAAAAGTTAAAATGGATGGAACAGGTTCTTTATCCTATATTAAAAAAAGCTGTTGAAAGTATTGGCAGAATTGATATTAAAAATTTAATCGCACAGGCTTTACATATGGGTGACGAAGTTCATAACAGGAACAGGGCGGGTACCTCGCTTTTTTTCAGGGTTATTGCTCCAGCAATTATTCGAACTGCTGATAATCTTGAAAATGCTGCAAAAGCTTTGGAATTCATAAATAGTAATGACCATTTCTTTTTAAATCTTTCAATGCCTGCTTCTAAAGCTACATTGGATGCTGCAAGGAATATCAAGAATAGTAGCGTTGTTGTTGTAATGGCAAGAAATGGTACTGATTTTGGCGTTCAACTTTCAGGAACGGGAAATACATGGTTTACAGGAAAGTCTCCTGTTCCGGACGCATTATACTTTCCTGGCTTTACAAAAGATGATGCTAATCCAGATATCGGAGATAGTGCAATTACTGAAACAGGAGGGCTGGGAGGTTTTGCTATTGCTTCAGCACCTGCAATTGTTCAGTTTGTTGGCGGTTCTGCAAAAGATGCAGTAAATTATACACTTACAATGTATGAAATAACTGTTGGAGAAAATAATATTTATCAAATTCCTTATTTAAATTTCAGGGGAACACCAGTTGGAATAGATGTAACTAAAGTAGTAGAAAAAAATATTACTCCTTTTATTGATACCGGAGTAGCTCATAAAAATCCAGGGATTGGACAGGTTGGTGCAGGAGTATTAAGTGCTCCGATTGAGCCATTTGTCAAAGCATTTGAAGGATTTGCAAAAAACCTTTGATGTTTATTTTTTTTAATTCTGATATAAAATAATCCCTTACGGGGAATGTTTTAAGGAAAAATACATTATATTTGTTGTCCTGTTTATTAACAGGTAAATAATATTTGATTAATTTATATAAATTTTATTGTTATGAAGATTGAAGAATTTTTAAAATTAATGGATAATGTTAAAATTTACGATTTAACTCAACGTTTAAGTATCCATACTCCACCATGGCCAAGCTATATGCCATTGGGAATTCAATATTTTAAAAGACTTGCTGGTGCTCATCAGGGGCAGGGTGCAAATGGGCAAATTATTACTACGAGCAATCATGTTGGTACTCATATAGATGGAGAAATTCATTTTCATGCAAGTGGGAGAACAATAGGAGATGTTCCTCTTAATGAATGGATAGGGCAGGGAGTTGTTGTTGATATTTCAGGTGAAGTAGGTGATTATGGTTTATATTCTCCCGAAATGTTAATGAGTAAAGCCGATATCAGAAAAGGAGATATCTTGATTATTAATACCGGTTATCATAAATATGGCTGGGATCAAAAAGGATCTGATGAAATACGTTATTTTGTCAAACATCCTGGTCCAAATCCTGATTTTCATAAATGGGCTTTGGAAATGAAATTAAAATGGATTGGGGTAGATTGCGGAAGTGCTGATCATCCAATGAATACAATAATTCGTTCATGGCATCCAAAATCATTTATTGAAGCCGAGAATAAACTTAAAAAAAAATATAAAAAAACATGGGATGAAATGTTCCCGCTTGAAGAATACTATCAGGTAATGCATCTGAAATTATTTCCTAAAAAACTTGTACATGCTGAAAACGTAGGTGGAGAAATCACAAAAGTAAGCAATAAAAGGGTATGGATTGGATTATTTCCACTTAAAGGAATTGAACTTGAATCATCAATGTGCAGAATTATTGCTATAGAACCATAAAATTTATTCTTTAAATTTTTTTAAGTATGCAATAAAGTGCATTCATAATTAATTGATATTTATCATTAAAAATAATTTGATATGTCATTAACACATGATTTTGAATATTTTAAACCTAAAACTTTAAATGAAGCACTTGATTTTCTTGCTCAATTTGGCAGTAAAGCAAAAATTTTAGCAGGAGGTACTGATCTTATTTTAAGGATTAAAGAAGGTTTTGAAACACCTGATGCTTTGATTGATGTAAAAGGGATAAAAGAACTAAATAGAATTGAATTAGTTGATAATGTTCTGTTTATAGGAGCTAATATTACATTTTCTGAATTAATAGAATCAGAAATAATAAAAGATAATTTTCATCTGCTTTGGGAATCATCAAAAACTGTTGCTTCTGTTGGTACCCGCAATCGTGCTACTATTACAGGGAATATTTGTTCGGCAGTTCCATCTCTTGATTCAGGACCAGCATTACTTGTTTATAATGCAGAAGTATTAGTTAAAAACTCAAAGGGAGAAAGAAAAATTTCTATTCATGATTGGTTTATTGCTCCTAAAAAAACAGCTATTAAAAGCGACGAAATGGTAATTGGCCTTTTGATTCATAAACATGGCAAAAAAAATGGGACTTGTTATATGAAACTTGGCCGTTATACAGGGGAAGACCTTGCACAGGCAGGAGTAGGAATTTTAGTTTCGGAAGAGAATGAATACAGAATAGCATTTTGTGCTGTTGGTCCAATTCCTAAGAGATTTACAAAAATAGAAGCACTCTTAAACGGAAAAACGTTGAATGGTGAATTGATAAAAGAAGCACAACTTTTAGCTTTGTCTGAAATATCTCCGATTACAGATATTCGGGCAACTAAAGAGTATAGAAATCACATGATTCAGGTGATGATTGAAAGGGGTTTAAAAACTTCTATTGAAAGATTAAATAAATAATTTTTCAGATACAAATATTAAAACATTTTAATATGGCTAAAATAAAACTTACATTAAATGGAGAACTACGAACAATAGATGTAGAACCGAATGATATTCTTCTTGATGTTTTGAGGGATAAATTAGGTATGAAAAGTCCTAAATGTGGTTGCGAAAGAGGAGATTGTGGGGCTTGTTCAGTATTGCTTAATGGTAAAAGCGTTAGAAGTTGTTTGGTTTTTGCCATTGAAGTTGATGGACAAGAAGTTGTAACACTTGAGGGATTATCTGAAAACGGACTGACAACTTTACAGAAAACTTTTTTGGAATTTAATTCTTTCCAATGTGGCTTTTGTGCTCCTGGGGTTATTATATCTGCAACCGAATTAATTAATAAGAATCCTAATCCATCAACAGAAGAAATAAAAGAAGCTATTTCTGGCAATTTATGCAGATGTACAGGTTACCAGCCTATAATTGATGCTATGAAACATTGTACAAGTAATAAGTAATCCAAATAAAAAATGGAAGAATATAAATATATAGGACAACCAATTGTAAGAATTGACGGACTTGAAAAAATATCTGGTGCAGCAATCTATGCAGATGATATTGATTTTGGTACCAACCTTCTTTATGCCGAAGTTGTTGAAAGTACTGAAGCTCACGCTTTAATAAAAAGCATTGATACTTCAGAAGCAGAAAAAGTGCTTGATGTAGTTAAAATATTTACAGGAAAAGATTTTCCATTTAAATTCGGTCTTTATATGAAAGATCGATATATATTTGCACAGGACAGGGTAAGATTTATAGGTGAGCAAATTGCAGCAGTTGTTGCAAGAAACCCCAAAGCAGCAAAAAGAGCAGCAAAACTCGTAAAAATAGAATATGAAAAACTACCTGTTTTGGTTAATCAAATGGATTCATTTAAAGATCCTGAAATTTTAATTCATCCTGAGCTTGATGAATACACTCATGTACCTTGGTTTTTTCCTAAAACAAAAACAAATGTTGCTCATTGGAGAAAAACCAGAAAAGGAGATACTCAAAAAGGATTTGCTGAAGCTTATTATATTCTTGAAGATACTTATACTGTTCCGCGTTATGCACATTGCGCGATTGAAACCCATGTAGCAATAGCAAAATATGATCTTTCAGGAAGACTTACTGTTTGGGCATCTTCGCAATCTCCTCATACACAGAAAAATTTATTTGCTGAAGCTCTTGCACCTTTGGGTTTAACCCACAAAGATGTTCGCGTTATTGCTCCTCATGTTGGAGGAGGGTTTGGAGGAAAAGCCGGTGTAACAATGGAAATTATTGCTGCCGCTATTTCTACAAAACTAAAAGGCTTTCCAGTTAAAATGCGATGGTCTCGTGAACAAGAATTCTATAATACATATCAACGCCTTGGCGTTATTGCCGAATTAAAAATCGGAGTTACAAAAGAAGGCAAAATAACTGCATTAGATCATAAACTTTATTGGGACGCAGGTGCTTATGTTGAATATGGTGCTAATGTTGTAAATGCTGTTGGCTTGTCTGCAATCGGACCGTACAGAGTTCCAAATATTTCAATTGACTCAATTTGTATTTATACTAATCTCCCACCATGTGGTGCTTACAGGGGATTTGGGTATAGTGAATTTTTATTTGGACTTGAGTCACACATGGATCGTATAGCCGAAAAACTAAATATTGACCCGATAGAAATAAGAAAAATAAATGCAATACGGGAAGGAGATAAAACTGCATACGGTGCTGATATGAATCCTAACGGTCTTTTTGAAGCGATTGATAAAGTTGTAAAAGAAATTGAATGGGATAAAAAAATTGTTTCAGAAAATGAGGATAAAGTAATTGCAAAGGGATTCGCTTTATTTTGGAAAGCCCCAGCAATGCCACCAAATGCTTCTTCATCAGCCTTTTTAAAATTCAATGAAGATGGCAGTATTAACATTCTGGTTTCTGCTATGGATATCGGGCAAGGATTTTTAACAGTGATGGCACAAATTGCTGCGGAGATTTTATCTGTTCCTGTTTCTAAAATAAGAGTTGAAAATCCTGATACAGACAGAAATCCTTATGAATGGCAAACAGTTGCTTCACATATTACATGGAGTTGCGGAAATGCAGTTAAAAATGCAGCAATAAATGCACGTGAACAAATATTACAGATTGTAGCCAGGACTCTTCGTTTACCAAAAGAAGACCTCTATCTTGACGATGAAAAGGTAAAATGTAAAACAAAGCAGGATTTTGGACTGCCTTTAAGAGAATTTGTTGTAGCAGGAATACAGGCTGAAGATGGAACATTTAAAGGAGGACCAATAAATTCAAGCGGAATTTTTATGCCTGAATTTTCATCAACTAATGGTGATCCTGAAACCAGCCAGGGCGGACATCCCAATGTTCATTATACAGTAGGTGCCGGAGCTTTAACACTTGAAATTGATAAGAAAACAGGCAAAATGAAAGTTCTGAAAGTAGTTGAAGCAATAGATTGCGGAAAAGTTATTAATTCCAGCCTTGCTAAAGGTCAGGTTGTTGGTGGATTGGTTCAGGGTTTAGCTACAGTTTTATACGAAGATATGCGATTTGATAAAAATGGAAAGCTGCTTAATCCTAATTTCACAGATTACAAAATTCCTACAGCTTTGGATATCCCTGAAGAAATTGTACCAATTTTTATAGAAGTAGAACAACCTGACGGTCCTTTTGGAGCAAGAGGTATGGGAGAACATACAATGTTACCGGCAGCACCCATGGTAGCAAATGCAATTTATAATGCTTTGGGTATAAGACTAAAATCAATGCCTCTTACAGCCGAGAAAGTAGCAATGGCAATTTTAAATAATTCAAAGTAATTCTACTTTATAAATATAAAGGATATTTATTTTTAATGAAATAGTTTTTACCTGCGAGTTATATAAAAATATTCTAAAACAATAATTTCTAATATTAGCTAAATATGTCAAAACCATTATCAAATGTAAAAGTTTTAGATTTAACTAGAGTTCTTGCAGGACCTTTTTGTACAATGATTTTAAATGATCTTGGAGCAGATATCTTAAAAGTTGAAGTTCCAAATTGCGGTGACGATTCACGTTCATTTGGTCCGTTTAAAAATAACCAGAGTCTCTATTTTATTAGCATAAATCGTGGTAAAAAAAGTATATCTCTAAATTTAAAATCAGAAAAGGGCAAAAAAATATTTTTGGAACTTATAAAACATTTTGATATAATTATAGAAAACTATAAACCGGGAACAATGGAAAAATTAGGGCTTGGTTATGATGTTTTAAAAGAAATTAATCCCAAAATTATTTATGCCGCAGCTTCTGGTTTTGGTCATACAGGACCTGATTCCAAAAAACCTGCATATGATATTTTGGCACAGGCTATGGGTGGAGTAATTAGCATTACAGGCTGGCCTGACAGTGCTCCAACAAGAGTAGGTATGTCTCTTGGTGATATTACAGCTTCTTTATATACGGCTATAGGAATTAATGCTGCACTTTATTATAAGGCAATTACAGGAGAAGGTCAGAAAGTTGATGTTTCAATGCTTGATTGTCAGGTTTCAATATTAGAAAATGCTTTAACTCGTTATCAGGTTGATAACAAACCGCCAAAGCCTATAGGAAATCGTCATCCTACAATTACGCCTTTTCAGGCATTTAAAGCTAAAGATGAATATTTTGTAATTGCTGTTGGCAATGATAATTTATGGGAAAAATTCTGTAATGCTGTTGGTATGGAAGAATTAATTACAGACCAGCGTTTTTCGACAAATGGTAATCGCACAAAAAATATTTCTGAATTAATACCAATAATTGATAATATTCTAATTAAAAAAAATGCATCCGAATGGATTGAGATTCTTAATAATGCAGAAGTTCCTGTTAGTCCAATAAATACTATTGATAAAGTAATGCAAAACAGACAGGTAAATTCAAGAAATATGATTGTTGAAGTGGAAGATAAAAAAGCCGGGAAAATTAAAATTGCCGGGAATCCGATAAAAATGACTACCATTAAGGAAGAACCAACCCGTAACCCTGCTCCTGAAATAGGAGAACATAATTATGAAATTTATGCTGAATTATTAAATCTTTCTAAAGCAGAAATTGATAATTTGAAACTGGAAGGAGTAATCTAATTTAGTTCTATTTATTAGAATAATTAATATTTACCTTTTTATTGACGTAATTTAGGAATATAATTTATATATGGAAAAATTTATTAATAAATTATACTTATCAGAAATAATTAAATTAATCAGAAATGATGAGATTAAACTTATTGATTTTATCAATTTGATTTGTGACAGAATTGAGGATATTGATACCAAAATACAATCATTTTTGCCTGAAAAAGGTAGACGAGAAAGGCTTTTAAAAGAGGCTAAAGAATTAGAAAGTCACTGGCCTGATAAATCCAATCGTCCTCCATTATATGGATTATTAGTTGGTGTAAAAGATATTTTTATTGCAGATGGTTTTCCAACAAAATGTGGATCTGAATTACCCGAGGAATTATTTTCTGGAAAAGAAGCAAAGTCACTAACAATTTTAAAAAATTCAGGTGCTCTTGTACTAGGAAAAACCGTAACTACAGAATTTGCTTATTTTGAACCCGGGCCAACACGTAACCCTTACAATATTAATCATACGCCGGGTGGCTCAAGTAGCGGTTCTGCGGCAGCTGTTGCTGCCGGATTATGTCCTGTTGCTTTTGGAACTCAAACCATAGGTTCAATAATAAGACCCGCTTCATACTGTGGCATAGTTGGGTTCAAACCAACTTATGGAAGGATACCGACAGATGGGGTTATCCCTTTTTCTCAAACTGTTGATCATGTTGGTTTTTTTACTCAAGAAATTGACGGAGCGAAAATTATTGCTTCTATTCTTTGTAATAACTGGAAAAATAATGATGATAATAAATTGCCTGTTATTGGAATTCCTGAAGGAAAATACTTGGAACAAGCAGACCCGGAAACTTTGAATATTTTTGAAAATACTATCTCAAAACTAATTTCAGCAGGTTTTAAAGTTAAAAGAATACAAACTTTCGAAAATATTGAGAATATCAATAAATTTCATAGGCAAATTGCAGCTTATGATATGGCAAAAGTTCATGAAGAATGGTACAAAAAATATAAAACACTTTACAGATATAATACTGAAAAAATAATACTTGACGGGCAAGCAGTAACACAAGATGAATTATATTTTGCTCTAATGCACCAGACTGTATTACGTGATGAAATTACAAATATAATGAAAACTTCAGGTATTGATTTATGGATATGCCCATCAACACAAGGTGATGCGCCGGAAGGAATCAGTTCAACCGGAAGCCCTGTTATGAATTTGCCATGGACATATATTGGATTTCCCGTTATTTCTATACCTACAGGTAAATCAAAAAGAAATCTGCCCTTAGGATTGCAACTTATATCATCATGGATGAATGATGAATTTTTATTCTATTGTGCAAAACTTATTTTTGATGCAATTTAAGTTTGACATAGTTTTTTAGTATTTTTCAAAATAAATATTCAAAAAAAAATTGTAATGCAATAGCTCATAGAGTAGTATTGTAATCTGATACCAACTTAAAGCATTAATATACAGACATCTAAAATTTTCTTTAAAAAAATATTATAAAATATTTGAAGGAAAGGAAATAATAATATAATTTTGACCGTTTGGTTAAATCATTTGATTAAACCGTTTGTATAAAATGGAAAAAGAAATAAACACAGAAACTCTAATTCTTAATGCAGCAAAAAAAGTATTTATGCAAAAAGGCTTTGGTGCTACAAGAATGCAGGAAATTGCCGATGAGGCTGGAATAAATAAATCGCTTTTACATTATTATTTTCGTACGAAAGAAAAGCTTTTTGATGCTATTTTTGAAGAAGTGCTATCACAGGTTATTCCAAAAATTTCAAAAGTAATGACATCTGATTACACACTTTTTGAAAAGATTGAAATATTTGCAGATACATACATCTCTGCATTTCAAAAAAATCCCCATTTTCCTATGTTTGTTCTGCATGAACTAAGTTCTAATCCTGAAAAGATATTACCAAGATTTAAAAATCATTTAGGGTATATTGAAAAGATTTTTCCCCAGATAAAAAAGGAGATATCTTCAGACAAAAATATTGATGCTGAACAGCTAATTATAAATATGTTAAGTTTGTGTATTTTTCCGATAATAGCAAAACCAATATTAAAAGGTATTCTATTTAATAACGATGAAAATAAATACTTAGAATTTATTGAGAAACGAAAAAAAGAAATTCCAAAATTTGTAATTAATTCTATAAAAAAATGAAGAAAATAATTTTTGTTTTTTTATTTGTTCCATTAAGTATATTCAGCCAAACTGCTGATACACTCACTTTGGACATCTGTTATAAATTAGCGAGGGATAATTATCCTGTATCAAAACAGTTTGATATGTTTTCTGAAGCTAACAAATTGAAAATAAAAAATTTAAACAATGGTTATTTGCCTCAAATTTATATAAATGGACAAGCTTCTTATCAGTCAGATGTTACACAAATTCCTATTCATTTACCAAATATTACAATTCCTGAGATATATAAAGATCAGTATAAAATTTCATTAGATTTAAATCAGAATATTTATGATGGAGGAAACATTAAAGCATTAAAAAAAGTTGAAAACATATCTTTATCTTCTGATAAACAAAATGCTGAAATAGAATTATATAAATTAAAAGATATTGTCAATCAACTTTTCTTTAATATAGTTTTGTTTCAGGAAAACGAAAAGTTATTAAAAATTTTAAGAGAAGATATAAAAAACAAATTAGTAAAAGTTGAATCCGGGATAAATAATGGTATTGTATTAAAATCAAATGCAGATATTTTTAAAGCAGAAATTATAAAAATAGACCAACAACTTACTGAAATAAGTTATAACCGATTAGCATCAATAAAAATGCTTGGGGATTTAATAAACAAGGATATTTCTCAAAATTCAGAGTTTAAAATACCGGATATTTCTACTTTCTCATTACAATTAAAAAATAACAGACCTGAGATTAATGGTTTTGCCTTACAACAGGAAAAAATTGAAGTATTAAAAAGTATGACAAAAATTAAAACATTACCTAAAATATCTGCGTCTGCTCAAGCCGGTTATGGCAGACCCGGGTTGAATATGTTTTATACCGATTTTGATAAGTTTTATATTCTTGCCGCAAAATTAAACTGGAATATCTGGAATTGGAAACAAAACAGCAGAGAAAGACAAATTTATGAAATTCAAAGCAAAATCATTGATACACAAAAAGAAACTTTCGATAAAAATATACAAATATCTACTGAAAAGGAACTTAGTGATATAAAAAAATATGAGGAACTTATTAAACAAGATAATGAAATTATTGAATTAAGGGAAAAAATTGCAAAGACAGCTTCTTCTCAATTAGAAAACGGTGTAATTACTACAACAGAATATTTAAGCGAACTTAACAATGAATTGCAATCAAAACTAAACCTTGAAATTCATAAAATTCAATTACTTAAAGCAAAAGTTAATTATTTAAATATTACAGGAAATTTATAAAATATAATTTATAGCAATATGTATTACAACAAATTAACGTTTATAATTTTAGGTATTGCAATAATACTTACATCTTGTACAAGCAATAATAGTAAATCAGATGCTTACGGAACATTTGAGTCTGAAGAAATTACAATTTCGGCAGAAGCAAGCGGTAAAATCATAAAACTTGATATAGACGAAGGTCAGGTTTTGCCTACTGACACTGTTATCGGGCTGATTGATACAACAGATCTTGTTTTAAAAAAAGAACAAATAATTGCACAGAGAGAAGCAATTGCTACAAAAGTGCAGAATATTATTTCTCAGATTGAAATTCAAAAACAGCAAAAGCAAAACCTGTTAATAGAAAAAAAGCGGATTGAAAAGCTATTAAAAGACAATGCTGCAACAACCAAACAACTTGATGATATTAACGGAGCTATTGATGTAATTGACAAGCAAATAGAATCAATTGAAACTCAAAATAGTGCAGTATTAAATGAATTAAAAGGTTATGATAAACAAATTGAACAAATTAATTCAAGTATTAAAAAATCATATATAAAAAATCCTGTAAAAGCTACTGTTTTAACAAAATATGCTCAACCTAATGAATATGCAATTATTGGAAAAGCACTTTTTAAAATTGCAGATTTATCTAAAATGTATCTTAGGGTTTATGTAAGCGGAAATCAGTTATCGGATATTAAAATCGGGCAGAAAGTACAGGTATTAATTGATAGTAACGAAAAAGAAAACACGACTTTAACCGGTACAATAAGCTGGATTTCGCAAAATGCTGAATTTACTCCAAAAATCATTCAAACAAAAGAAGAAAGAGTAAACTTGGTTTATGCAGTTAAAATACTTGTATTAAATGACGGTACATTAAAAATAGGTATGCCCGGAGAAGCAAATTTTAAATAAGAAGGCTAATAGGCTGTAGGCTTATAGACTGTAGCCCTTTAGACTAATAGTAAAATATATGAGAGACTTTTGTGAATCAAAAATAAATGTACGATTTACGAAGTATAATTTACGATTTATTAGAAAAAAAATAAAAAATTTAATCGTACATCATAAATCGTACTTCGTAAATATTTTTCTATTTTGGAATAGAATATTGCTTATAAGACACTAAATAACCTAAAAAAATGAGTTCAATAATAGTAAATAATGTTTCAAAAAGTTACAACAATGTTATTGCTATTGAAAATATTTCATTTGAAGTTGGGAAAGGTGAGTTATTCGGGTTCATAGGACCTGACGGTGCAGGAAAAACAACTTTATTCAGAATTTTAACCACATTATTGCTTCAGGATAAAGGTACAGTTACAATCGAAGGGCTTGATGTGATAAAAGAGTATAAAAAATTAAGAAAAATATTAGGCTATATGCCGGGTAAGTTTTCATTATATCAGGACCTGACAGTTGAAGAAAATTTAAAGTTTTTTGCAACAATTTTCGGAACCACAATAGAACAAAACTACTACCTTATAAAAGATATTTATAAACAATTAGAACCTTTTAAAAAACGTCTCGCAGGAAAACTTTCCGGAGGAATGAAACAAAAACTTGCTCTTTCGTGTGCTATGATTCATAAGCCAGAAGTCCTCATTTTAGATGAGCCTACAACAGGTGTTGATGCAGTATCAAGGAAAGAATTCTGGGAAATGCTTAAAAATTTAAAATCTCAGGGAATTACAATTGTTGTTTCAACTCCATATATGGACGAGGCAACAGTTTGTGAAAGAGTTGCTTTAATTCAGGCAGGAAAAATAATGAACATTAATACTCCCGAAAAAATAGTAGCAGGATTTCAAAAATCGCTATTTGCAATTAAAACAGATGATATTTATAAAAGCATTTTAGACCTGAGAGAAAATTTTATATCAGGTTCTGTTTATCCTTTCGGTCAATATATTCATTTAAGTGATGATTCAGGAAGTATTTCAGAAGATAAAATCAACAATATTTTAATGTTTAATAATCATAAAAATATTGAGGTTAAAAGAATTAAACCCAATATTGAAGATTGTTTTTTAGATTTAATGAAAACAAAATCAGATTTATAATTTAAAATTAGTATGGAAAATAGAACTCCGATAATTTCTGTAAAAAATCTTGTTAAGAAGTTTGGTGATTTTACTGCTAATGACGATTTGACTTTTGACGTATATAAAGGAGAAATATTTGGTTTTCTTGGAGCTAACGGTGCGGGAAAAACTACTGCTTTAAGGATTTTGTGCGGGTTGTCTTATCCTACATCAGGACAATTAAATGTTGCAGGTTTTGATATTTATAAAGAAAGGGAAAAAATCAAGAAAAACATTGGCTATATGAGCCAGAAATTCTCGCTTTATGAAGATTTAACCATTATAGAAAATATTCGCTTTTATGGAGGAATTTACGGTTTATCGGGAAAAGAAATAAAAAACAGGACAGATTTATTGATAGAAAAATTAAAATTAGGTGATGTAAAAAATAAACTGATTAAAGATATTCCAACCGGATGGAGACAAAAATTAGCATTTTCAGTGGCAATTTTACATAACCCTAAAGTTGTTTTTTTAGATGAACCTACAGGAGGAGTTGACCCTGTTACAAGAAGGCAGTTCTGGGAAATGATTTACGAAGCTGTAAAAAACGAAATAACGGTTTTTGTTACAACTCACTACATGGATGAAGCAGAATATTGCGACAGGGTTTCAATAATGGTTGACGGAAGAATTGTAGCACTTGATTCACCTTACAACCTTATGAAAGATTATAATGCAGAAAATATGGAGAGTGTATTTTTAAAATTAGCAAGGGCAAAAGTTTAAGTGAAAATAACTAACTAAAAATGAAAAATAATATTTGTTTAACAACCTACAGTCTAACAGTCTACAGTCTAACAGCCTTAATAAATTAACGAAATGAAGCAATTCACAGGATTTATAATAAAAGAGTTTTATCACATTTTTCGTGATACGCGCACAATAATTATTCTTTTTGGTATTCCTGTTGTTCAATTGTTATTATTCGGTTATGTTATTACCAATGAAATTAAAGATGTAAAAATTGCAATATATGATCAGTCGAAAGATGTTGTAACTAGTAAAATCATTCAAAAGATATTATCATCTGATTATTTTATCCTTGAAAAAAATATAAACAGTATTAAAGAAATTGACAAAAGTTTTAAAAGTGGCACAATTAAAGAAGTAATAGTTTTTGAACCTGATTTTGCAAAAAAACTTGATAAAAACGGAATTGCAAATGTACAGGTTATTGCTGATGCTTCAGAGCCGAATACTGCAAATATTATAGTTAATTACACCTCTGCAATTGTAAATGATTATTTAAGAGATTATAATTCAGTAAATAAAACCAATTTTCAGATTATTCCCGAAGTCAGAATGTTGTACAATCCCGGTTTAAAAGGAGTATTTTTATTTGTGCCGGGAATTATGGCAATGTTACTTATGCTTATTTCTGCTTTGATGACTTCTATTTCAATTACGCGGGAAAAAGAACTCGGAACAATGGAAGTTTTGCTTGTTTCACCTCTAAAACCTTTTCAGATTATAATAGGTAAAGTAATGCCTTATATATTATTATCATTCATTAATTCGGTTGTAATTATTCTGATGGGGATATTTATTTTTGGAATTCCTGTTCATGGAAATATGATTTTATTACTGGCAGAGTGTATTCTTTATATTATTACAGCATTATCACTTGGAATATTAATATCAAGTATTACCGACAGTCAACAGGTTGCTATGATGTTATCTCTGGTAGCTCTAATGCTTCCTACAATTTTATTGTCAGGATTTATTTTTCCGATTGAAAATATGCCTTTAATTCTCCAATGGCTTTGCCAGATAATGCCCCCGAAATGGTTTATTACAATTATAAAAAATATAATGCTTAAAGGCAGCGGGTTTGAATTTGTATGGAAAGAAACACTTGTTCTTGTTGCTATGACTTCTGTATTTATATTGATCAGCGTGAAAAAATTTAAAAGAAGATTAGAATAAAATTTAATGAAAATAATATTATACATATTACAAAAAGAATTTATACAGGTATTCAGGAATAAATCAATGCTTCCGATTATTTTCGTTGTACCTATTGTTCAGTTAATAATACTGGTACATGCAGCTACTTTTGAAATGAAAAATATTAGGATGGTAATTGTTGATAATGACCTTTCTTCTACTTCACGCGGTTTAATTAGCAAATTTAACGGTTCGCCGTTTTTCAGAATTATAGATTATACCTTTTCGGTAAAAGATGCGGATAATAAAATTCAAAATGGTAAAACAGATATAATTATTG
>Ga0247841_10007983_pt1 | contig 15437 bp, 18 predicted proteins | sample LaCruzMarch2015__2_FD_192410 | JGI IMG/M metagenome (GOLD analysis project Ga0247841, IMG submission 192410) | Freshwater microbial communities from meromictic Lake La Cruz, Castile-La Mancha, Spain - LaCruzMarch2015_18m | ecosystem: Environmental > Aquatic > Freshwater > Lake | place: Spain...
TCCATTCCTCAGAAAAAAATCCGTAGACCTACCTACGTTAATCTCAAAATTTTTATCATCGAATTATCAGATATTTACAGACACATAGCTGCAATGTGGGTTAATAGCAGGATTTATCCTTATTACTGTAATTATTATGATGAAGCAATGGATTAATCTAATTTATCTGCCCTTCTTTATTTATAACAGTAGCTATCTGGCTTCTCGTAACCTTCAGGCCGGATGATCTTACACAGCTTAAAATAAAGAAGAATTAAATATAAAGATATCAGTGATTAATTGTTAAGGAAAACTTAAACGGTAACTGATACACAACTTTATAAACTTTTAACTACTAGTAAATATGGGATTCTGCTTCAAGTTCTGACTTTGTAACAGGAGCATTATTAATTGACCTCCAGGCATACACGATATATGCAAGAACAAATGGCACAAGCAATGAAACATAACTCATAGCTGTTAGTGTGTAATAACTCGAAGATGAATTTTCAATTGTAAGTGAGCTCTGCAAATCGAATGTAGAGGGATAAAATGCCGTGTTATTTAACCCTGCCAAAAAAAACAAACTCCATACTGTAAGGATTGTTCCCGGCCCTGTAAACCATATACCTTTTGTCTGTTTTTTTATGATAGAGTTGATAATACCCCAGAATACGAGAACAACACCGCAAAGAAACATTAATAGTACAAGTGGCATCTGGAGCAGATTATCAAAATATTTATAAGGCACAATGCTGACAATTCCAGTTTGCTGATCATAGGCAAATCCGTCGATAAGCATCAGCCAGACGATAAAAACAAGGAAAAAAAGCACAAAAGGTATGGCATTAAATAAAAGTTGTTTTTTTACTCTTTGTAAAATGCTGTTATCAGCTATATTGTTCATGAAATATAATAATCCCAGAACGCGGGCCAGAAAAAACACAGTGAGGCCGAGGGCGACATTCTGAAGGTTCAGAACAGCTTCAAGGCCACGTGCATATCCTTCCCATTTCGAAAAATGATATTCATTTACTGAAAATTCTGAACCGGTAAAAAACGTTCCGACAGCAGTTCCTAATAGTATTGTTCCCAAAGCGCCATTGATAAAGAGGAAAACCTCATATGTTTTACTACCCAGCAGATTACCTGGTTTTGAACGGAATTCGTACGATACTGCCTGGAGGATAAATGCAAACAATATTGCCATCCAAACCCAATATGCTCCGCCAAAACTTGTAGCATAGAACAAAGGAAATGAAGCAAAAAAAGCACCGCCAAATGTGACTAGCGTAGTAAAGGTAAACTCCCATTTCCTTCCAAGAGAATTGATCAGTAAAGTCCGTTCATTTTCCGATTTTCCAAGCACAAAAATCAGTGTCTGCCCTCCCTGCACAAACATCAGAAAAACAAGTGTGCTTCCCAGTAATGACACAATTACCCACCAGTACTGTTGTAAAGCTAATAATGATAATGATTCGAACATATTTTTTCCTCCATAATTAAATACTAATCAATATATTCTATGCTTTCTATGTTAATGATTATTCTCACGTATCCAAATATCAATGTTACATAACTGAGTCATTTCCTTACAATCAACCAGGTTAAACATCAGTACTTCGTCTTGCATTTAATGATATTAATTGAATCTACTGAAAAACGTTTTGGCCCAATAATTCAAAATTCTTATTCCTCTGATTTTGGTCCGATTCCAATTTGTCTGAACATGATTTTCATTTCTGCAATGAGCAAAACAGTGAACAGTACAATAAAAAGCCAGAAAGTTGTCTGAACAGTACCTGTGCTGTTCTGTGTAACAGCAATTTTTACAGGCATTATATCCTGTATTACCCACGGTTGTCTTCCAAGTTCGGCAATTACCCACCCTAATTGTGATGCCAAGTAGACAAGAGGAATACTAAAAATCGCAACATAGAGTACCCATTTACCATTTTCAAGTTTATTTTTCATTGATAACACCAAAAATACTATCATGAGTACTAACAAGAACACACCAACACCTACCATAATCCTGAACGAATAGAATGATTCAGGCACCCGTGGTAATAATTCAAGTGGATTATTGAAATAACCGTAACCCATGTATTTGTAATTTTCTTCAAATCGTTTGAGTGCTGCATCAGACGATTGCACATCATGATTCTTTCTTGCCTGTTTATATTCTGCCAGTGCGCTTATTGCCAGTTTACCACGTGCAATTTTCTCATAGCCCGGCATAATGCCCTGTTCCTGGTTTCCATTTATTAAGTCATTTATACCAGGGACAAATGCATATGGAGTTAGGAATGCAAGATATGATAACATATTAGGAATTTCAATTTTGAAAATAAAGTCATATAGTTTGGGGCCTTTTTTATCGTGGGTTTTGAGAGCTCCTATTGCCACAAGCGGTGCATTTGTCATTCCGTCTTTCAGGTTTTCCATCGCAGCAAATTTCATAGGTTGAGAATGAGCAATTTCGCGGGCAGAGCTATCACCGGTAAATGCAGTAAACACAGAAAAAACCAGCCCGAAAACCACTGCAATCTTAATACTCTTTTTAGCAAACTCTATTTCACGCTTTTTAAGAATATACCATGAACTTACTCCAATTACAAATACTGCTGCAAGAACATAAGAGGATACTGCTGTATGAAGGAATTTATTTACAGCAGTAGGAGAAAACAGTACTTCCCAGAAGTTCTGCATCTCATTTCTTGCTGTATCAGGATTGAACCACATACCAACAGGATTTTGCATCCATGCATTAGCAACAAGTATCCATAATGCAGAGAGATTTGCACCTATAGCAGTAAGCCAGGTCGACAGCAAATGTACCTTTTTACTCACTTTGTTCCAACCGAAAAACATTATTGCAATAAAGGTTGATTCCATGAAAAAGGCCATTATACCCTCAATTGCAAGTGGTGCACCGAAAATATCACCCACGAACCAGGAATAATTCGACCAGTTGGTTCCAAATTCAAATTCAAGAATGATCCCCGTAGCGACCCCTATTGCAAAGTTAATACCGAATAAAGTCGCCCAGAATCTGGTAATCCTTTTCCACTCAGGATTACCGGTCTTTACATACAGCGTCTCCATTATGGCAATAACAAACGTTATACCCAGCGTTAAAGGCACAAATATCCAATGATACATGGCTGTCAATGCAAATTGTGCCCTTGACCAGTCAATTAAAGATAAATCCAAATTTTCAACCATCTTTCATTAATTTCGTTTTGTCAATTCCTGCAATATATAATCACTCTTTTCAAGGTCGTTTTGAAATCTTGAATTAAGGTAATCATGAAAAAAGAAAAGCTTTAAAACAATAAATATCACGAAGAGTTTGATAATTATTATTATCCACAACTTCTTTCCAACAGTCATACTTTTAAAACCGTCGGCATAAAATCTGTATATCCCGGATTTCATAAAACATTATCCGCCCGGCGGATTATTTCTATCAGAAACATTCTGCTAATTTATGCAAAAAAATACTTATGTTCATTTTAGATTCCCGACAAAAAATAATTTTATGGTGATGGAAATAATTATTTATTTTGATCTGGAAATCATGCCACTTTATTAAGCAATATACACCAAAAATAAGAATTTCGACAACTTTTAACCATAGATATATTTTAAATGTATTCTGATAATTTTTTCGAAAGAGTTTATGAGGTTACCAGGCAAATACCAAAAGGGAGAGTTACCTGTTACGGTGCAATAGCCCGTTTCATAGGATCACCCCAGTCATCAAGAATGGTCGGATGGGCTCTGAATAAGTGTTTAACGGCCGGTAATCCAGTACCTGCACACAGGGTGGTAAACAGGAATGGCCTGCTAACAGGAAAACATCATTTCAACGGTTCACAAATCATGCAGGAACTTTTGGAAAATGAAGGTATTATTATAAAGGATAATAAAGTTGCCGAATTTGAGAAACTATTTTGGGATCCTTATAAAGAACTATTTTAAATAACACTTTCAGATTCTGAACTAAATTATATTTTTGTTGTTTATTATTATTGGATAAACTCAACATAAGCGAATTTTACAAATGCACAACATTGTGATCCTATAAACTTTAAGCATAATGACATACCCAAAAGACAGAGTAATTGATGCATTAAGTCATGTTAAATATCCCGGATCGGGAAAAAGCCTGGATGAACTTGGTATGATAGGCAATATTGACATTGAAGGTTCAAGCGTCACAATCAATCTTGTTTATTATAAAAAGAAAGATCCCTTTGCTGCATCATTAAAAAAAGCAATAGAGGGAGCAGTAAAATATTATGTTCACCCTGATGCACAGGTTATTATCCGGGAAACTGCTGCTGAGCCCGTAAATGATCAAAAGAAATCAGGAAATGAAGGGTTGTCAGGGGTTAAGAATATTATTGCCATAGCATCGGGTAAAGGCGGTGTGGGTAAATCCACTGTTGCGGTAAATCTTGCGGTCGCCTTTGCGAAACAAGGATTCAGGGTCGGCTTGCTTGATGCAGATATATTCGGGCCATCGATACCCAAAATGTTTAACCTTGAAGGTGCTGTTCCTGAAGTAAATTCTCAAAATGGCAGTGATGTCATATTACCTGTTGAGAAACATGGTATTAAAATGTTGTCTGTAGGTTTCTTTGTAAAACAATCTGATGCAACGATCTGGCGCGGGCCTATGGCAAGTTCTGCACTTAAGCAGTTTCTTTTTCAGACAGACTGGGGCACTCTGGATTATCTTCTGATTGATCTTCCACCGGGAACAAGTGATATTCATCTTACTCTGGTACAGGAAGTACCGGTAACAGGAGCTATTATTGTGAGCACTCCGCAGGAGGTTGCAATCGCTGATGCAATAAAAAGTATCAGTATGTTTTTAAATGATAAGGTTAAAGTACCTGTTCTTGGTCTGGTTGAAAATATGTCATGGTTCACACCGTTAGAACTTCCTGAAAACAAATACTACATTTTTGGAAAAGGAGGTTGCGGGAACCTTGCAAAAAATATGAATATCCCGCTGTTAGGCCAGATACCGCTGGTACAGGGAATTTGCGAAGATGGCGACAAAGGAAACCCATCAGCACTTGACCAGGATTCTATAATTGGTAAAGCTTTTGCCAATCTTGCCAGGAATGCAGTGAAGCAAATACAACAAAGGAATGAAAATGTTATACCTACCAAAAAGGTTGAAATTAGTTATAAATAAAATATTGCTAAAATGGAAGTTGCAGAAAAAAATGAATTGTTATTAAAAGTCAACAATGTACTTGATAAAATACGTCCTTACCTGATTGCCGATGGTGGAGATATTACATTACTTGATGTTACAGACGACATGGTTGTTAAGGTACGGTTGATGGGTGCCTGCGGGAGCTGCCCAATGAGTATTCAGACATTAAAAGCCGGGGTCGAATATTCACTTAAAAGTATGATCCCCGAAATTAAGGAAGTGATAGACGTAAAAGAAAACGGCGGAATGCCTATATATTAAACCATTTAATAATTGATTCGAAGATTGCCCTTCCGTCGGTATTACCAATTTCGTCATCGGCTGCGCGCTCAGGGTGCGGCATCATGCCAAAAACATTTTTTTTAGCATTACATATCCCTGCAATGTTTTCGACCGATCCATTGGGATTCACTGCCTGGCATACCTTTCCGTTTTCATCGCAGTAACGGAATAATACCTGGCTGTTTTCATTCATTTCACGTATTGTCTTTTCATCAGCATAATAACAACCTTCACCATGTGATATCGGGATCTTTAAAATCCTGTCGTCATCAATCTGACTTGTAAGTGCGCTGTTATGATTGGTTACTGATAAAAAAATATTCTTACAGATAAATTTTTGGTTATTGTTATGCAGTAATGCACCCGGAAGTAAACCGGCTTCGCAAAGTATCTGGAATCCATTGCAAATACCGAAAACGAAACCTCCGTCGTTTGCAAACCGGATCACAGATTCCATTACAGGTGAATAACGGGCAATTGATCCCGACCTGAGGTAATCCCCGTATGAAAATCCTCCTGGCAGAATAATAGAGTTGACCCCTTTCAGGCTCTTTTCCTTATGCCAAAGCTCTACCACATCCTGTTCCATAATATCACGCAAAACATATGTTATATCGTGATCACAGTTTGATCCGGGAAATATTATCACTCCTGTTCTCATCCAGTAAAAAATTACCCCTCAAAGATACTTTTTTTTGTTTAATTACCGATAATTTTTGACTTTACAGGTTTTTTGCCCGTCAGGCAAATATTTTGAAATTGTAATATTGTACCTGATAACATTAATAATACAACTTATCTGATAAGTCAGATGTTTTGCCATCATTGCCCTGCAAAATTCTGTTAAATATTAATCTGCAGAAGAACTATTAAAGCCATGAGCATCAAAAGTAAAATACTTGATGTTGATTCTTTTTTTATACTCACCAGGTAATTGGTGAACACAAATGAAACAGGAACAGCAGTAATTAGCAATATCTCTACAGATGCATTGGGTGCAGCAAAGAAAATCACAATTGAATATACAAACATCCAGAAAAGGAACTTATAATATTTCCTTATACTAATCTTCATCTTGTTATATTTCTTTATTATATTTATGCTTGACAGCAGGATAAGAACAGCCAGGTAAATCAAATAGATCAATGAATATAAGTTGAATATTTCAAATGATTTATCGAAAATAAAATTTCCCGCAATCATAGAGAACAGGTCGGGAACATTGCCGTAAATATAAAAAAACGATAAAGCAAAGAGATATGGCGTGACAAGGCCTGTAACAGAGAGCAACCATTCTCTCATACTGAACTGGCGAAGAATGATAAGCCCCGACCAAACCAGGATGAATAAAAAAATCGTATTGAAATAGAAAAGACTGCCAAGTGAAATCAAAACAGAGGCATCAAAAAAGTTGGTAAAAAGTGAATCATCCCGGTACGACTGAAGTATCTTATTAACGGCAAGTAAAATAAAAATATTTGCAAACAACACCGGCTCAAATTGCTGCACCTGACGGAAACTGCAGCCAACCAGTATAAATATTATTGCAGGAAGATAAGTACGAATATCAATCAGGATATAATCCTTATTTAATTTTACAATGAGTAATATCTGGATAATAAAAAGCACCAATCCCAGGATTCCCGTTAACCATTTACTATCACCTGTAATTATGCTTACCAGCTTGTATAACGGCATTGTAAAACCACCGGCATCATGTATTGGCGCTGAAGGAATATAAAAAGTCCTGAACCATAGTGCCGCTATTATCAATGGAATCAGGATCAAAACAAAAGTCTGGTTGCTTTTTAACAGGTTAAACATGATCCTTCCTGATTATTAAGTACAAATAACAGCTTTACAACAAATCAAAACCAATATCATGCCTGAAGTATTTTCCTTCAAAATCAATCATCCCGGCGTTCTTGTATGATTTGTCAAGAGCCTCGTTTATAGTTTTACCAAAAGAACTTACAGCCATAACACGACCTCCGCTGGTAAGAAGTTTACCAGATTCATGCATTGTTCCTGCATGAAAAACCAGGCTATCCACAACATTTTCATATCCGGTAATATGTTTCCCTTTTTCAAAACTGCCCGGGTAACCTCCTGAAGCCAGTATAACAGTGGCAACAAATTCAGTATTAACGACCAGTTCCTTTTCCTTCAGCGTTCCTGTTGCCACACCATCAAACAGGTCGAGAATATCAGATTTTATCCGTGGTATTACTGCTTCTGCTTCAGGATCGCCCATTCGCACATTGTATTCAACTACATACGGATCGCCAGAAATATTCATTAATCCAAAGAATATGAAACCACGGTAAATTATTTGTTCCTGCTGAAGGCCTACTATCGTTGGTTTAATAATTTTCTCCTCGACCTTTTCCATAAACTCCGGCGATGCAAACGGAACAGGTGATACCGCTCCCATTCCTCCGGTATTCAATCCTGTATCGCCTTCACCTATTCGTTTATAGTCTTTTGCTTCAGGAAGAATTTTGTAATTTCTGCCATCGGTAAGGACAAATACTGAAAGTTCAATCCCTTTCAGAAACTGTTCTATCACTACCTTCCTGCCAGCATCTCCGAACCTGCCATTCAGCATGCCGGTCAATTCCTTTTCAGCTTCATTTAGGCTGTCAATAATTAGAACACCCTTTCCGGCAGCTAATCCGTCGGCCTTTAGAACGTACGGAGGGCTCAAAGTCTGTAGAAACCGGCAGCCATCATTATAATTTTCCTTAGTCACTGAAAAATGCCGGGCCGTAGGTATTCTATATTTCAGCATAAAGTTCTTGGCAAAGTCCTTACTCCCTTCAAGACGAGCACCATTACGGCATGGCCCGATAATTTTGAGGCCAACCGGCTTACTGTCAGCGGTGAGGTAATCGCTTAATCCCTTCGCAAGAGGACCTTCAGGACCGACGACAAGCATATTAATGCAATTGCTTTTTATAAAAGACCGTACATCTTCAAAATTTGAAGGGTCGATGCTTACATTCGTGCCCAGCATGCCAGTACCTGCATTGCCCGGTGCAATAAACAGCTCTGTAAGTTTCTTACTCTGCAAAATCTTCCATGCGAGAGCATGCTCCCTGCCTCCGGATCCTAACAGAAGTACTTTCATTATTTTGTGTATTTTATATTACAATTATCCCCCAAAACAGTTGATAAATCTAATCTGTGGACGGTAATGCAATTATTGATTGTTTATTTGAACACACGAATAAACAAATAAACAACTAATCCTGCAAACGATCCAAAATTGCCCTGGAAAAATGGATGCTTTTTAAACAGATGCAATGATGCCGGTTAACGGTCGTAAAACAAAAGCGAACAGTCGCCATAACTTAAAAAGCGGTAACCATTTTCCAATGCAAAATTGTAAATCTTTTTCCAATTGTTACCTATATACGCTGCTACCAAAAGCAACAAGGTACTTTTGGGTTGGTGGAAATTAGTGATCATTGCATCTGCCATCCTGAAACGGTAACCGGGTATTATTAAAAGCTGCGTACTCGCCATCAGTTCATCCGATCCGTTTTGTGACAAATACTCAAAAATGGTACGGAGTGCATTTGCCGGTTCAATATTCTGGGGCAGATCGTAGGCTTCCCATTGCTGTATTGAAATAGCCGTGTTCATTGGTTTTGAGATCAGCTTGACACCAATCCAGTACAAACTTTCCAAGGTGCGTACTGTTGTGGTTCCCACAGCAATTATTTTTCCGCTATGGTTAATTAACCGGCTTACTGTTTCCCTGCTGACAAAAAAATGCTCGGTATGCATCAGATGGTCATCAATTGCAGGGGTTTTGACCGGGATAAAGGTACCGGCGCCAACATGCAATGTTACATTACAGCATTTTGTTCCTGCTTCAGATAACTTGTCTAATATCCTTTGGGTGAAATGGAGTCCGGCAGTGGGTGCTGCAACAGAGCCTTCAGGCTTTGAATAAATTGTCTGATACCGTGACCTGTCAATTATTTCCGGGTCACGTCTGAGATAGGGAGGAACAGGCATTTCACCGGCAGCCTGAATGACTGATGCAAATGACATCCCGGGATCATTCCAGCTAAAACCGATTTCACAAGTGTGTCCTGAAGATAACTTCTCAGCTTTCAGCAAAAATGTTTTATTGTTTGTTACAATCAGTTTTTCAAGCTTATTACTTTTCCACCTTTTCAGGTTGCCTATTATACAATTCCATGTACACTTTTCTTTTGCACCTAAAGATAACTGATAATCACTTGGTTGAGCAGGTTCAAGACAGAATATTTCGATTATTGCACCCGTAGGTTTATTAAACAACAGACGTGCAGGAATTACACGTGTGTCATTAAAGACCATCAGGCTACCGGCTTCTATATGTAAAGGAAGATTATTAAAACTGTCACTTCTTATATTACCTCCATGGTAAATCAATAACCCTGAAGCATCACGCTCCGGAAGGGGATACCTGGCAATACGGTTGTCCGGCAGGTCATAATCGAAATTATCAATATATATTTTTCTGTTTATATTCATCTGGCCCACGGCTTTATTTTAATTTCATTATCCTGACTTACGAATAAAAAATTAAATGGCAAATGAAACACTTTTACAACTTAATTACCAGTTTGATAAAAAAATTAATTTTGCAATCTTTCCTTCAGTAATTTTATAATGAATATGACAAATGAGTCTGAAAATCGGTGACAGGGTAAAATTTCTTAACGATGTAGGTGGTGGTGTGATATCTAAAATCGTAGATAAGAAAATTGTTAATGTCATGACTGACGATAACTGGGAAATTCCCATGATGGTAAATGAGCTGATCAGGATTGATATTGAAAATAACGATGAAGTCGTGAGTAAGTATGATGAAACAGGGTTTACAGAAGAATCACCCCTGCCTGAAATCAATCATACAGCAGATTCAGGCAGTCAGGCAAAGTCTCCTGATAGTGATAATGCTGCAGGAATGAACATATATTTTGCATTGGTAAAAAACGACATAACCAACATCAGTGCAGATGAGTTGAATGCTTTCCTGATAAATGACAGCGATCATTACGTTCTTTACAACTATACAGTGAACATTCAGAATGTGAGTACCTGCAGGGAGGCCGGAATACTTGAACCTGAGACCAAGTTATTACTCGAGACGTATCATACTGAATTAATACGGCATTCTTTCACAGTTATTATCCAGATTATTATTTATAAACAAGGTATATATCGTCCCTCACCCCCGGTCGAAAAAATAATTCAAATAAATTCTTGCCGGGTTTTTACTGAAAACCGTTTCATTGAAAATGACTTTTTTGATGAGAACGCAATCATTTTTAAGTGTACCGGCTGAAAACAACTGCCGGATATAACGGGTGTATCTCGACAATTACTTTGCTTCCTCCTTCCTGAAAGGAATTGCACCATAATTAATAAATTAAGTATTGACCAAAAATTCAATTACTTTAAATGATTATCTTTAAAGTTTTTTAATTATATCCTTATGAAATATTCACTTTCAGATCTGATTGATATTGAACAACTTCAGGTTTTACAGGACAGGTTAAACGAAATTTACCCTTTTCCTTCATCAATAATTGACAATGATGGTAAAATTCTTACAGCTACTGCATGGCAGGATATATGTACAAAATTTCACAGGATCAGTAAGGACTGTGAAAATGAGTGTAAGATCAGTGACAGATACATACTGGAACATTTACATGAAGCAAATCCTGCAATAAGCTATGAGTGTCCTCATGGACTGATTGACAGTGCCGCTCCAATTATCATTGAAGGTCAGCATCTTGGAAATTTCTTCACCGGTCAGTTTTTCCTGAAGAAGCCCGATTTGGATTTTTTCCGCAATCAGGCAAAGAAATTTGGATTCGACGAAAAAAAATATCTGGAAGCCGTTAGTAAAGTTCCGATATGGAATAAAAAACAGCTAAATAGTTATCTTTTATTTATTAAAAGCCTTATTGATGTGATTTCCTGTTTTGGCCTGAAGAAGCTTAAGGAAATTGAAACAAATAAAATAATCAAAGAAAGAGAGAATTATTATCATTTTATGTTCGAATCATTACCGGTTGGTGTTGGATTTGGCGAAGCAGGAGGAAAAATCCTGGATGCGAATCAGTACCTTCTGGATATGATTGGATATGGCCTGAATGAATATCAACAATTAGATAATGATGCACTGTATCATATTCCCGGAGAACGTCAGAAAATAATTGCCGATTTGAAAAAACAAAAAAAAATAAGGAACAGGGAAATATTACTCAGGCGAAAAAACAATTCAATATTTTATGCCATGTTGAACATCGACCTTGTTGAAAAGGACGGAAAGCAGTATTTACTGACCACAATCCGCGACATCAGCGAGCAAAAGCGAGCGATCGAGACTTTAAAAAATCAGATGCATCATTTAGAAATATTTAAGGGCATCTCTAAAAACTCTAAAACGCTTGTCATATAAAGAAAAATCATTATCTTGAGCGAAATTACAAATAAAATGATAAAGGACAACAAAACCAGGGGTTTATTTGACGAACATTTTCGTTATGAGAAGATTACAAAGCAGAAAGATCCCTTGCTAAAGTTAGACAGGCTAATAGACTGGAGCATATTCGTGCCTATATTGGAAGCAGTTTTCCAGAAAGAAGAGCCAAAAGGCAAGGGTGGCCGTCCACATTACGATTATTTGTTAATATTCAAGATACTGATATTACAGAGGTATTATAATCTTTCTGATGATCAGATCGAGTACCAGATACTTGATAGATTATCATTTATGAGGTTTTTAAAATTGACCATAGCTGATGACGTACCTGATAGCAAGACAATATGGTTGTTTCGTGAATCAGTTACCAACGAAGGAATAATAGAAAAGATGTTTGAAAATTTCGGTAAGATACTTCTTGAAAAAGGTTTTATCGGACATGAAGGTAAAATAGTAGATGCAAGTTTTGTAGAAGTACCTCGCCAACGAAATACAAGAGAGGAAAATGATAAACTAAAAGCAGGAGAACTTCCTGAAAAATGGGATGATAATCAGAACAAACTGGAACAAAAAGACATGGATGCAAAGTGGACAAAGAAAAACGGTGTTAGTTTCTATGGCTACAAGAATCATGTTAAAGGTGATAATAAAAGTAAACTGATAACAAAATACAAAGTAACCGATGCCTCTGTACATGATTCACAGGTATTGGAAGATTTGATTGAGCCTACAGATAAGAATGAGGCTATGTTTGCCGATAGCGCGTATTCAGGAGAGCCTATCTCAGAAATGTTAGAAGGGAAAGAAGTGATAAATAAAATCCATGAGAAAGCGTATAAGAATAAACCATTAACAGAAGAACAGAAAAAGAGCAACAAAGAGAAGTCAAGTACAAGGGTTAGGGTAGAGCATATTTTCGGTTTTGTTGAAAACAGTATGAACGGATCATTCATAAAAAGCATAGGAATTGTAAGGGCAACGGGGATTATAGGTATGATGAATATTACTTATAATATGTTCAGGTACATACAATTATGTGACCTTCAAGGGATAAGTGTGCCCATACGTTAACAAGACAAAATAGCAAGTACGTGATATAGAAACATATATATAATTTAGACTTATTCTAAGAAATCTTATTTGAAAAAATGGGGTTTTTAGAGAAAGTGCGAATCTGTGAAAAAATGAAAAATGAAGTTATTAGAGGTGCCCTTAATAAGCAGGCTATTGACAGGGAACTCCGTATGATTGAATTAAAAAAGGAGGTAAATAACCTCCTGAAACAGGCCGGGCTGGTGGAAAAATATATTATACCTGCATGAATCCTGAACTTGAAAAAATAATCTGGCTTTTAAATCTGAAGTACCAAACGGATATCTCAGTGTACGACAGAAACTTCCTGCATAAAGCATTGGAAAAAAGGCTCATTTTAACATCATGCGTCTCAGCTCAGGAATATAGCAGGTATCTTTCCGATAATGTTAAGGAGGCTGAAGAATTTTTCGAATCGCTGAGTATTATTTACAGCGAATTCTTCAGAAATAACCTTACGTTTTCAATTCTTGAACAGCATATTCTGCCCCGGCTTATTGCTGATAAAGAAAAAACCGGGAACACTGATATCAGGGTGTGGTCGGCAGGATGTGCTGAGGGACAGGAAGCATATTCTATTGCCATATTACTGAACGAAATTTTCAACTCATCCTTGAAGCATTTCCACTATCTTATTTTCGCTACAGATAAGTCATTACAGGTTTTAAAAAAAGCCGAAAAAGGAATATTCGATGAAATTGCTGTAAAAAATATTCCTGTCAAATTTCTCAATAAGTATTTCACAAACAGCAATGGCAAATATACTATTACAGACGTTATCAGACACCATATTGACTTCTCGCATTATAATATGCTTAATAAACAAACGTTAAGCCCACCTGCAGGCATTTTGGTAATTTTGACCTCGTAATTTGCAGCAATCTGCTCCTGTATTACAATTCGGAAGCCAGGCACTTTATTCTTGATAAGGTATATGGTGCTATAGCAGAAAAAGGGTACCTGGTTACAGGAGAAACAGAAAAGGAAATTGTTGAAAAGGAACATATTTTTAATACTGCATTTTTACCTGCACCAATATATCAAAAGTTGATAAGCTAGGAAATAAATAATGATGCTATGAGAATCAATTCTCTTTTGACAACCGGCCTGATGATCATCCTGTTTCTGATGCTTTTACAGGGTGCTTTTTCCTGGTACAGGTCAGAACGAATCTGGCAGCAAGCAAGGGGTATGTATGAACACCCGTTTACGGTAAGAAGAGCCATTGGGAATATTAAGGAAGATGTTCTCAGAATGCAATTATGTATATATGATATTTTAAATACTGATAATGAGCAGGAAAAGCAAATTGCCCTTCAGAAATTCGGCATTAATAAATCAGATATTTTCAGACAATTTGAAATAATTTTCAAGCAATACCTTGGCCCACGAAAAGATATCGAAAATGCATACAACTCTTTTCAAGGATGGACAGCAATAAATGAAGAAGCTTTTCAGTACCTCAGGATGGGTTCGGTTACCGAGGCTCAGAACTATATTAAATCTACCGGTATTAGCAGTTCTCATGTAACATACATGATGGATATGATAGAAAAGATGAGCAATTTTGCTCAGAACCGGGCAGATAAGTATTATAAAGACGCCGAAAATAAAAGAAATGAGCTGTTTCTCAGATTCAGCATTTCATTGCTGATTATAATTATTATTTATTCTGTAATAAGTTATTTTCTTATCAGAAAGATAAAAATACCTTTAAATAATCTTACCGCTACAACCGAAAAATTTGGCCAGGGAGACCTTAACGCACGTAGTGATTATGTTTCTTCGGATGAATTTGGTTTGCTTGCCGGTTCATTCAACAAACTTGCCCAAACTATACAAACAGAATTAGAATTATCGGAAAGCCGTAATAAGATTGCCAATGCAATGCTTCTGGAAAAAGAGCTCAGAAGCTTCTGCAGCAAGTTGATAAATGAACTGATACAACATACAGGATCACAAACAGGTGCAATATTTTTACTGAATAATGAAAAAACCAGATTTGAGCATTTCGAATCAACAGGGCTTGTTACTGATAAAATCAATGGTTTTTCGGCCACATTTCCTGAGGGTGAGTTCGGCTCTGCTCTGACCACCCGACAAATTCAGCATATTAAAAACATACCTGCTGATGCACGCTTTGTTTTCAACACAGTAACCGGGGGGATCATTCCTTCTGAAATAATAACTATTCCTGTGCTGTCAGGAAATGAAGTGGTTGCTGTTATTTCTCTCTCATCGCTACACAGTTATTCTCCTGAATCACTCCGTTTGATAAATGAAATTCATGATACATTGTGTGCCAGGATAAACGGGATGTTTTGGGTAGAAAAAATTCATGAATTATCT
>Ga0247841_10007986_pt1 | contig 15431 bp, 13 predicted proteins | sample LaCruzMarch2015__2_FD_192410 | JGI IMG/M metagenome (GOLD analysis project Ga0247841, IMG submission 192410) | Freshwater microbial communities from meromictic Lake La Cruz, Castile-La Mancha, Spain - LaCruzMarch2015_18m | ecosystem: Environmental > Aquatic > Freshwater > Lake | place: Spain...
CGTTGCAGGCGAAGAGGGCGGCGGAGGAATCGGACAGCATATCGCTCCTCAGGACGAAGGTGTGCGTCCAGGCCGTGGTCTTCCCGGGGAGCGTGGTTACCATGACCCAGGAGTCCCCGGCCATTATCGAGACGCCCACCTCGGCCGAGGAGGTGTAGGTCATGGACACCTCGTAGTAGGTATAGGACTGGTACGTCCCGTCGTATATGTTCAGCAGGAAGCTGCCGTTGGCGGTCGTCTCCCGGGCACCGCTGGAAGCGGTGTACCAGCCGGTGCCGTCCATTATGGCCAGGCCGGGAGTGTGAGATAGGACGTCGCTGTCGCCGGCCGCCCCGACGTCCAGGGAGAAGCGCTCGTAGGCGCCCAGAACCTGCATGTCAAGAGAATATAATCCCTGCCCGCTGCCGGACTGGTGGAACACCCGCACCTTCCAGGCGCCGTTGGCGTTTATGGCGTACTGCAAGCTTTCGTCCACCCCGACCCCGTTGGTCGAGGAGGCGGCGAGCGTCCCGGAGGGATCGTAGAGGTACAGCTGGTAATTGAAAGCGGAGGGTACGTCCAGGGACAGCTTGACGGTCTCGCCGCTGAGCATCGGTAACGAATAATGATCGTTCAGGTCCAACGAGCTGTCCAGATATCCGGTGTACGCGCCGGGGGAAAGCAATGAAGCGGAGCTGATGGCATCCCCGGCGTCGAAGCCGAGACCGGCGTCCCCGCTGTTCTTGGTGCTGAACGTGCCGTCGGAGCCGTAGGTCACCACGCCGGGGTAGGCGACGGAGGCCGACCTGACCTTGAAATGGTACAGCGTGGCCTCGTCCAGCCCGCTGATGTCCACGGTGTGCGAGGTGCCGCTGGTGCCGCTGGCCGTGGAGCCGTAGGCGGGCGTCGTCCCGAAGTACACCACGCTGGTGGCGGCGATGTTCGTGTTCCAGGTGACGCGCACGGCGTTCAGGTCGGTGAGGACGGCGGCCACGGAGGTGATGGTCAGGGTCACCTGCGCGGAGGTGAACGTGTGGTCGGAGGAGGTTGCGTTGAGCGAGAAGTCTGCGGCGGCGTAGGCGGAGGTGATCTTGTAATGGTAAGTGGTTCCGGAGGCGAGGCCGCTTATGGTCCGGGAGTGCGTCCAGACCAGGGTGTCGGAGCAACTGCATCCTCCGTACGAAGTGGTGGTGCCGTAGTCCACGCGGGAATCGGACCTGCCGTTCGTGGTCCAGGTGATGGTGGAGGAGCCGGCGGAGGTGGTTACGCTTATGTTCTGTATGATGAGCGAGCCGGGATAGGGACTGAACGACTTCACCGAGGATGAATAGGTGGTCGTGTTCGTGGCCACGTAAGCCTTCGCATAGTAGGTTGTGCTGGAGTTCAAGCCGGTGATGTTCGCGTCGTATAGCGAACCGATCATAAAATTCTCCCTGCCGCCGATGTCAGTGCCGTTCACCATGTTGGTCAAGTTTGACGATGAGGTGCCCCACATCAGATATCCAGCTGTCCCGAGCACCACGTTCGGTGTTCGACCTCCTTCTTGGTAGTACCATAGTGCTCTTACGATCGTGTTAGTCACCGCTTCGAGATCGAAGACGAAGACTGGTTCATAATATATGGTACCTCCACCCGGCGGACCTATGGGGGGCAATGACATGACAATGATTCCGCTGGACGGATCGTCCACCGAGGCCAGATTGGACTCGATAACGTCCTTGACGTCTTCGACCTCGTCGAGGTCGGCGTACGGCACGGAGACGAAATAGGATTCGAGGTCGTCCTCCAGCCCCGTGGCGTTCTCTATGGCTAGGACCTCGCTGTTGTTCTTGCGGTGGGCCAGGATGATGTTGACGCGGTCCCTCAGTTCCGATGCGGAACCGTTCCCGTCCCTGAACATCCAGCGTCCGAGGGAGGAGATGAAGTCGGGCAGCCTGGCCATGTCCGGGACGACGTAATCGATGTCCTGACGCAGGAACAGCTCCTGCGCACCGGAATGCTCCTCGGCGTAGACGCAGGAGAAGGAGCCGGGGGATGTGGAGAAGACCGCGGGCATTACGGCGTCGAGGCCGGGGGTGGATATGCATCTCACGTCCCCGGCGTTCCCCTGCAGGTCGCATTCGACGACGTATACGTTGGAACATTCCTCAGTGATGACGGCGTAGGCGATGCGCAGCGAGCTGCCGGAGGACGCCAGAGAGGCGCTCGTGGCCGTCCCGTTCATCTCCAGGACGGTATGGGAGATCCAGTTCGTCATGTTCCCCAGACACCGCGCCAGCATTATGCTGTCGTTCTCGACGAACAGTATGCGCTCGTTCCCGTTCACGGACACCAGATCGACCGAGCATCCGTTGTCGGTTCCGCTCACCAGCGTCGGCTCGGTCACGACCGTGCCGTCGTCAGCAAGCTGCATGAAGTAGAGCGCATCGGAGCTCTCCTCGATCAAGGCTACGTTCAGCATGTCATCGAAGTAAGCGATGTCGCCGTCGGCAGCGGGAACGGGCAGGGCGGCGAGCAGCGTGGCGTTCACCGTCCCGTCGATAAGCCTCAGCGCCGCAATTGAGAACCTCTCCGTTCCCTCGGAGGCGGCGTTCAGCGCTATGAAAATCGAATCGCCGTCGGTCGTCAGCGAGGGGTCGCTGCCGGCGGAGACGGCGCAGGCGGCGCTCCAATCGTCGCTATCTTTGGAGTAAAGGAAGTAGACCGCGGGGGAGCCGTCAGCGGTCATCCTGCCCTCGAAAGCGATGGCCACGCCGAAGGCGCTGTCGAGGACGATGGCGAGGTCGGAGATGGAATGGAAGGTGGCGGTGACGGTCCGGTCGGAGGTGAAGGTGCTCAGGGAATCGTTGGACCGTTTCCAGCAGACGCTCTGCGAGCCGAGAGCGCCGTCCACCCAGGCTATGTGCGTTTCGCCGTCGGTACCGACGGCGACGACCGGGGACGACGCCTTGGAGTTCGATATCGTGATGCGCCGGTCGATATGCTCGAGGTTCGAGACGGCGTCCTCGATCTCGTTCTCCGTGACCGTGACATCCTCCGCGCTCACTTCCGCGGTCATGACGTAGAAGGCGGCTATCACCATGAGATAGACACAAGCCAAGCTGATCCATTTCTTTGCGAAAGAGTTCGTCCAACTTCCCCCCTAAGTGTTTGGACAAATTACGATTTTGTCGGGTATATAACTGTGATCAGAGCATTCTCATTTTAATAGAGCCCGTCAAAATGTTTCCGACCCTACCGTCGTGCACCAATTGAGGATTGCGTACTATGATATTTTTGAATTCGATTCCATTTTCACCGACCTCCCCCTATCAGCCCTTTATACACTCAAGACGAAGGTGGTACAGGGGGAACAGATGTACCGCTCTATGCCGGAGATAGTGACCGAACCGATGGTCCATGACTTCCATCCCGAACCGGATGGAATGCTGGCCACCACCGCCATACCCCCGGTGGACGAGCTTCTCGGGGGATTGGAGGCGGGAACGGTCACCACCATAGACAGCTCCGACCGGCTGCTGTTCACCCTGGTCAACATGCTCAGCGTGAACTTCGTGCGGGAGTGGCATCGCGACGTGGTGTGGGTGGACGGCGGCAATTCCGTCAACCCGTACGATCTCACCTACGTGTGCAAGCGTTTCCGGATGCGACCGGAGGAAACCCTCACCAGCATAAATGTCTCCCGGGCCTTCACCGCCTACCAGATGTCCACCTTGGTCGAGGAATCATTGGAGAACGAGCTGCTGCGCAGCAAGGGCGGCATGGTCGTCGTATCCTGCTATCCGGACCTCTTCCAGGACGCGGACATGGACTGGGAGGAGTCGCTGAAGCTCATGGAGAGGGGCATGGGCAAGCTGCGCTCCCTCACCGCCAAGCACCGCACGGTGACGGTGGTGACCAATTACGGGTTGGCGAAACTTATGTACCGCAAGGGACTGCGTTCGCTCTTCTACGAGAAAGTGGACCGGGTGGTCAGCGTGGAGCACCGCTCCGGGTACGTGCGCATATCCTTACCGGGGGAAGAGAAGGAGATCATGTACCGGCCCGTCCCACCAAGCCAGACCACTTTGGACGAATACAGGAGACGGTTCTGATGGGCCGCACCGTTCCCACGTTCCGCATGGCCGCGGAATCCACCTTCCGCAACTGGAACGATTTCCGCCGGGCGTTGTCACAGGAGGACCGCGAGGTCTTCGACCGGCTCTCGGACAAGGTGCGCCTGCACGCATCGGCCGCCACCGTGGCCGCCTTCCTGGACCCTCTGGAAGGGGCGTTCCTCTCCATCCTCCTGGAGCAGGAGAAGGAGCTGGAGCGCCTGAGGAAGAAGGCCTGATCGGATGCGCGGCTGGATCCTGGACTGCTATGCGGACGAGGTCAATAACGAGATGGTCACCTGGGTGAAGACCTCCTCGGGCATGGAGAGAATTGTCGACAGGGAGTTCCGGCCCTCGTTCTATGTGAGACCGTCGCCGGACAGGCGAGCGTCGCTTCTCATGGGCCTCAAGGAGGCGGGGATAGAGCATCACTGGGAGAAGCACCGCACCTGGCTGACCGGACCCAAGGAGGACGTGCTGCGGGTGACGCCCCGCGGCTATCGCAACCTGATGCCCCTGGCCAAGACGGTCGACAAGTGGGGGTGCCACCGCGATCACACCCTATTCAACGTGGACACGCGCATGGACACCCGCTACTTCCTGCACCGCAAGGTGTTCCCGATGGGATTGATGGACGTGGAGAAGTGGAAGAACCTGGACACCCCGTTCCGCCTGGACTACCCGATGCCGGACCTCAGCATATGTGAGCTGAAAATAGAAACGTCCGCCCGGCGGGGCATGCCCATGCTGGACGACCGCCTGAAAAGGGTGACGCTGGACGATGTCGTTATGGAGGGCAAGGAGGCGGACATACTGGAGCAGCTGCAGGACCTGCTGCGGGAGAGGGACCCCGACGTCCTCATCACCGACGGCGGGGACAGCTTCCATCTGCCTTTTTTGGAGAAATGCGCCGAACGGAACGAAATGAAGATCGAGCTTGGACGGGAAGGGGGCAAGCGCCAGGGCAAGGGCAAGAGCTACTTCACCTACGGACGGATACTATACAAGCCTCCGGCGTACAAGCTGCGCGGACGGATACATCTGGACAGAGGATCGTCGTTCATCTTCCAGGAGGGCGGCATGGCCGGGCTCATCGACCTGTGTCGTTTATCACGCATCTCCTTGCAGGACATGGCCCGCATGTCCCCGGGCAGCGCCATCAGCGCCATGCAGCTGAACGAGGCGACGAAGATGGGCTCGCTGGTCGTGTGGAAGAAGAACCTGCCGGAGGACTTCAAGACCGCCGCCGAGCTGGTGGCCTCGGACCGAGGCGGGCTGATATACGAACCGAAGGTGGGCCTGCACGAGCACGTCCAGGAGGTGGACTTCACTTCGCTCTATCCGAGCATAATGGTCCGGCACAACATCTCCCCGGAGACGCTGAACTGCGAATGCTGCCAGGACAGCGGGGAGCCGGTGCCCGGGTTGGGGTACTGGACCTGCTCCAAGAAGGTGGGGCTGCTCTCCCGGGTGCTGGAGCCGATAGTCCGCCGCCGCATATCCTTCAAGCGTTTGAAGAAGGAGGGCGGGCGCCATAGCGCCATATATGACCAGAGGGCCAAGGTGCTCAAGTGGGTGCTGGTGACCTGTTTCGGTTACACCGGCTATCGCAACGCCCGCTTCGGGCGCATCGAATGCCACGAGTCCATCACCGCCCACGGCCGGGAGATACTGCTCAAGTCAGCGGAAATAGCCGAGCGCAAGGGCTTCCGCATCCTGCACGGGATAGTGGACTCGCTGTGGCTGGAAGGGGACGGCGACATAGAATCGTACTGCCAGGAGATCGGCCGGAGGATGCAGATACCGCTGGTGTGGGAAGGCGAGTACAAATGGATAGTGTTCCTGCCGAACCTCACCAACGGTGCGGGAGCGTTGAACCGTTACTACGGGGCGTTCCAGGACGGGGAGCTGAAGGTGCGCGGGATAGCTTTGCGCCGGAGGGACACTTGCACGCTGGCCAGGGAGCTGCAGCAGGGCATGCTCGATCGTCTCGTATTGGGGGAGGACGCCGAAGGCTTCCGCCACCATATCCCGGAGGCCTTGGACGTACTCGATTCGTACGTGCACCAGCTGAGGGATGGCTCCGTGCCTCTGGAGAAGCTGGTGCTCTCGAAGCGGATCACCCGGGAGCTGAACGAGTATAGACAGAAGAACGACCAGTTCAAGGTGCTGTGCCAGCTGGAGGACCAGGGCTTCCACACCCCGCCTGGAGAGGCCGTGGAGTTCGTGATGATCAAGGGCAAGGAGGTCAAGGTGGCGCAGTTCCTGGACGGGGAAGAAGAGTACGACGCCGAACGCTACGCTGAGCTAATGTTCCGGGCCGCCGGCGAGCTTCTTTCGCCGTTCGACCTGGGCCAGGACCGTCTGCGTGACTTCTACCGCAGGAACGGGGCGAAGTAGTAGAGGAGGATGGGCAGCAGCAGGCAGCCGGTCAGATGCACCCGGCTGACGCCCACCTTGGCCGGGACCATCCCCAGCATGGTGGACAGCGTCAGCAGCACTATACCGCCCGGTCCGGCCAGGAAGAAGGACAGGACGATCATGCCTACCAGCGCCACCTGGTTCAGCTTGGTCAGGTCGCGCCCCTGCGCCTTCCTTAGGAAGCGCCATCCCAGCTTCATCGTCAGCCAGTAGGAGAGGAGCGAGGAGACCAGGACGCATATCAATAACGCCGGGAGGAACTCCACGGTCAGGGAGGGCATGGTCTCCTGCATGGCCAGCAGCGTGCCGCTCCGGCCCTTCCCCAACAACAGTAATGTGCCTATACCAAGCACCGCTGCGGCCGTGGCCACCGAGGACACCATGGAGATGAAGCCTTCCGGACCATCCCCACGGGAACGAGGGAGCATTGTGGTGAGCACCGCCCCGGCCGTGGCGGTGACGCCGGGAAGCCAGCCGACCAGCCCACCCATGATGGACCCTTTCACCGCTCCGATCACCGACGGCGGTTCACCAGCTTCCGCGTTCTGCTCTGGCATGCGTCCGCGGGAGGAGCCGATGAGCAGCGGCAGTCCGAACAGTCCGGTGAACAGTGGCATGAGCATGTTGCCCTCCATCCCTTTCCAGACATCCTCACCGGGAACCAAGCCGTCCATGGCCATGACGCCCAGCACCCCCGAGCAGAAGAACAGGAAGGCGCACCAGGCGAACAGAGGAAGGCGGTCCTTTCTGACGATCCAGTGACCCAGAAGGAGCTGCCTCCCCGGCCTGAGCCCAGCGCCTTTGATCTTGAACGTCTGCAGCGGGGTGCGCACCTCCCACCGGCAGTAACGCCGCCTCACCTCGCCGATCACCCGGGCGGAATCGCCATGCACTGGCACATGCCTCTTGAGGGAGACCGTGTCGGTAAGCTCCGCCCTCCCACTGCGCATGTCCAGTCCCGCCTTGGGGTCGGCCTTGCCCCCTTCGGTCCATACCAGGATGAAGGGGACGCAAAGAAGTATCCAGGGAACATACCCCGCTAAGAATAGCAGGACGTCGGTCACCTGGACATGGACGAAAAGCAACGGGAGCATCACGATGAGACCGGTCATGGCCCCTACCAGGCTTCCCTGCGCCGCGGCCTGCAGTGCGTCCAATCCTTTGCCCTCAAGTAAAAGACGGTGGGATGGCAGCACCGAGAGGCATTCCGTCTCGTCCGGTACGCCCATGATAAGCGAGGGGATGAAGTCCAGGAAGGAATGGCAGATGGCCGCGGCCAGTATGGCGCAGGAGAGCAGCAGCTCTGGCGGCAGGGTGCAATCTGCGAAGACGCATAAACCCACTAGGGCTGGGGAGAGCGAGGGGATGGCCATGACCAGCAGCACCGATAGGGTGTTCACATGGATCCCTGGAGCTATTCCAGATAGGGCGCCCAACCCCATGCCGAACAGGGTGAAGTAGAAGATCAGTAGCAGATCGGCCGTGAACACGCCCGAACATCATTGGCGGGAAGGTAGAGCGAAACCTATGCAGTGAGACTAACCGGACGCCAACACTAATATTCTTAATGTCATTTCAGGGCGCACATGCCAGCGGTGAGGGCGGAAAAGCTGACCAAGGTGTTCGATGAACTGAGGGCAGTGGACGCCATCGACTTCCAGATAGAGGAGGGCGAGTGCTTCGGATTCCTCGGCCCGAACGGTGCCGGTAAGAGCACGACCATGCGCATGATGCACTGCGCCAGCCCCATAACCTCCGGGAAGCTGGAGGTGCTGGGCATGGACGTGAACGACAGTTACAGGGATATCAAGGCGACCATAGGCGTCGCCCCGCAGGAGAACAACCTGGACCCCGATTTCACTGTCCGCAAGAACCTCACGGTCTACGGTCGCTACTTCGGAATTCCCAAGGAGGTGCTGGAGGAGCGCGCCGACCGGCTACTGGAGTTCATGCAGCTGAGCGAGAAGCGGGACGAGAGGATACAGGAGATCTCCGGGGGAATGAAGCGCCGCCTCATCATCGCCCGAGCGATGATCAACGACCCGCACCTGCTGATACTGGACGAGCCGACCACCGGTCTGGACCCTCAGGCGCGCCACTTGATATGGGAGAAGGTGCGCGAGCTGAAGAGGAAAAAGGTGACGGTCATCCTGACCACGCACTACATGGACGAGGCGGAGCGGCTGTGCGACCGCCTGGTCATCATGGACCACGGTAAGATCATCCTAGAAGGGCAGCCGCGGGAGCTCATCGATCGGGTCATCGGGACGGACGTGATGGAGATAGACGTCCCCTCGGACGAGATGGAAACGTACGTGAAAGGCCAGGGATGGCAGTATGAGCGGACCATCGACCGCATGCTGATATTCACTAAGGAGGGGCAGAAGGTGGCCAGCGATCTCAAGGAACGCTTCGCCATGAGCTACTACATCATCAGGAACGCCACGCTGGAGGACGTCTTCCTCCGCTCTACCGGGAGGGCGCTGGTGGAATGAGCCTCCTGTCCAACATATCCTGGCGGTCCATCGCCCTCTGGAAGCGCAACCGCGATGTGTTTTTGACGACCTGGAAGACCAACTTCCTTCCACCGTTCTTAGAGCCGATACTCTACCTGGTGGCTATGGGCCTTGGCTTCGGAGCGCTCATCCAGGCCGATATCGAGTACGGCGGAGAGAGCTTGGAATACATCAAGTTCCTCGCCCCCGGCCTGGTGGCCATCAGCATCATGTACGGAGCGTTCTTCGAATGCACGTACTCCTCGTTCGTCCGCATGTACTACCAGAAGACCTTCGACGCCATCCTGGCCACGCCCCTGTCCCTGGAGGACATAATCACCGGGGAGATACTCTGGGGGGCGACCAAGAGCTTCGTCAACGCCACGATCGTGCTGGGGGTGATAGCCGCGCTCGGTTACGCGGAGCTTCCGGGGCTGCTGCTGATACCTTTGATCGCTTTCGTCGGGGGACTGATGTTCGCCTCCCTGGCCATGCTGTTCACCGCCCTGGTCCCGAACATGGACTCCTTCAACTATCCGTTCTTCCTGTTCATCACCCCGATGTTCCTGTTCAGCGGGACCTTCTTTCCGCTGAGCGTTCTGCCGGTATGGGGCCAGCAGCTGGCTATGACGCTCCCGCTGACGCACATAACCAACATGACCAGGGACCTCTCCTACGGTCTGCTGACCGTCGAAATGGCGATAGGCACCGCCTACATCATCGCCATCACGGCCATATGCTTCCTCGCTTCGGTCTACCTGATGAAGAAGCGCCTCGTCAAGTGAGCACGCGCACCTTGCCGTCCTTGACCTCGACGCTGACCAGGGTGCGGACCGTCTGACCGATCTCCTTTTCCAGCTCCTCCAGCTTATCGGTCTTCTTCACTACCACGATGATGTCTCGGACGTCAACGCCCATGCCCTTCAGCGCTTTTACGATAGCGCGCAGCGTGCCGCCGGTGCTGACCACGTCGTCCAGCACTATGACGCGATCCCCTCGCTTCAGTCCATTGATGTACAGCTCCTTCTCCGAGTAACCGGTGGTCTGGCGCACGCTGACCTCGCCCGGCAGGCCGTACTTTCTTTTTCGCACCACGTTGTAAGGGATGCCGGTCATGAGGGAAAGCGGCACAATCAGCGGGATGGCCATGGCCTCCGCCCCCACCAGGTAATCCACGTCCAGATCCATGATGTCATATATGCGGTTCAGCACCTCGCCCAGGACCTGGGGGTCCATGGCCGGGATGCCATCGGTGATGGGATTGACGAAATACTGGTACTCGCCGAAGCGCACTATCTCGCTCCGCTCTAGGCTTTCCTTCAACCTTTCCAGCATGGACTTCCGTACGACATCCCCTCCGTTGCTCATTAATTGTGCGCTCCAAAGGCAGTATTATCTACCTCCAGCTGTCATTCGAACGGACATGAGGGTCCTGGTGGGCAAGGATTCGGACATCAAGGAAGGCCGGTTGAAAGGCCTGAAGGTCGACGGTCGTACGTTCATCGTCGGGCGGTACAAGGGCCAGCTCTTCGCCATGGACGGCAAGTGCTCTCACTTCGGGTTCGATCTGTCCTACGGCACCATCAAGGACGGTGTGGTGGTCTGTCCGGCACACGGTGCGGAGTTCGATCTGACCACCGGCAAGAAAATGGTCCACCCCGGGGCCAAGGACATGCGCGTGTACACCGTATCCGTGGAAGGGGACGACGTGTACATCGAGATATGATCACTTGGGAACCATCGCGGCGTCGCCATCGGCCTTATGCCACTTGGCGCCCTTCTTCTTGACCATGCCCGAGGTGGCCAAGTGCCGTAACGTGCGGCGTACCAGCTCTTCCGGTACGTCTATCTGGAACTGCTCCTTGAACGCTTTCTGGATACCCACCACGGTCTTCGGTTCATGCAGGGTCTTGGGCAGCAGCGTCCTCAGGTCCTCGTGCAGGTTCCAGGGGAAAATGAACCAGGTCCAGTCCTCCTTGGGCACTTCCACCTCGAAATAGTCCGGTTGCTTCTTAGAGTGGGTGATGTGCAACAAGGTGGCGGTGCGGACCTCCTTGGGTTTTAGTTTCTTGAGGTGCTCCTCGGCCAGGGAGAGGCTCTCCCCGGTGTCGGTGATATCGTCGAATATCAGCACCGATTCGCCCTCGATCTTGGTGTTCAGCTCCTGTGTCAGAAGCGCCTTCCCGCAGTTGCTGGCGGTGATACCCCAATGCTCGGTCTTGACGGCGTACAACCGCTTCACTTGCAGATGATCGCAGACGATGCGTGCCGGCACCCAGCCTCCGCGGGTCAGCCCGATGACCACGGTCGGTCGGAAACCGTTGTCCTCGATGTCGTGGGCCACGGCCTCGGTCCATTTGGATATCTCGTCCCAGGTCAGAATGCGGCACTTGAAGCTTTCCACGTCGACCATTGTCCTCACTTCCGGAGCATCCTCTGAACCGTCCTTTTAGGAAATAAACCTATTTCAGAGGATGGGCGGGACCAGCTCCATTCGAGTGGTGTCGAACAATCCCCGGTCGCTGATCTTGAGCTCCGGGACCACCAGCAGCGACTGGAAGGACAGGGTCATGAACGGGGCGGGCAGCGGGCATCCCATGCCATTCAGCAAATCCACCAGCTCAGCCTCCTTGGCCGCCACCTGCCCGACGGGGGCGGTGCTCATGAGCCCGGCCACGTCCAGCGGGAGCTGCTCCAGGCGCTCCCTGTCGGAGACGGCGAAGCCCCCATCTCTAAGGACGGCGTTGATGGCCTTGACCATGTCCTCTGCGTTCTGACCCACGGACAGTATGTGATGGGAGTCGTGCGCCACGGAGGTGGCCATGGCCCCGCGCTTCAGACCGAAGCCTTTGATGAAGCCCAGGACGGGGGGTTCCTCCAGGTAACGGTTCACCAACGATAGTAATAAGACGTCCTGATCCGGGCTGGACTGGACGTAACCATGGCTCACAGGCAGTTCGGTGATGATGGACCGGCTATCGATGCGATCTTGGAGGACCTCAATGACCCGCACCGATACCGTTTCGCCCTGAGCCTCCATGAGAAGGTCGCTGGCCTTGAGGTCCCGTTCAAGTATGGACCGCCCGTCGCGGGTGGGCTCCACCTGGAACAGCGCTTCGCCGTTCTCGGCCACCTTGCGGCCGGCAATATAGACCCTTAGGACGTTGAAGTTCCTCAGGTCGTCCACAACCACCAGGTCCGCGGTCCGGCCCACGGCCACGCTGCCTCCCGGAAGGCCATATTGCCAGGCCGGCCAGGCGGTGACGGCGCGTATGGCGTGCAGGGGCGCCATGCCCAGAGCGACCGCTTTCCGCAGCAGCACGTCCAAATGCCCATTGGCCAGGTCCTTGGCCCGCAGGTCGTCCGAGACCAGCATGCACTCGTGCGTCTTGGCGAAGGGCATCAGCGCCCGCAGGTCGCGGGAGGCGCTCCCTTCCCGCACCTGTATCCACATGCCCAGGAAGTACTTCTCCTCGGCCTCGTCGGCGGTCAGGCTCTCGTGGTCGGTCCTCATTCCGGCGTTGATGTATTTGACCAGGTCGGGCCCGACCAGGCCAGGGCAGTGGCCGTCGATGCCCTTCCAGAGACTTTTGGCCACCTTGATCTTCTCTTTGATGATGGGGTCGTCGGCCAGGACCCCTCGCACGTCCATCATATCACCCAGGGCCACGAAACGGTCGTCCCTGAGCAGGCTCTCGACGTTCGCCACCCCGATTATCGCTCCGGACCTCTCGTGCGATGTAGCGGGAACGCAGGAGGGCGCGGTGAGGAAAATGCGCAAGGGGGCGTTCTTGGCGTCCTCCAGCATGTACTCGATACCCTTCATCCCCATAACGTTGGCCATCTCGTGCGGGTCGGACACCACGGCCGTGGTCCCATGGGGAACGGTGGCCTCGGCGAACCTCGAGGGACAGAGCAGGGAGGACTCTATGTGAATATGGGCGTCGACGAGCCCAGGCAGCAGGAAGTGCTTCGGGGCTTCGGGGACCTGGGTGACCGAAACGAACTTGCCGTCCTCCATGAGCACCTTGGCCGGATAGATCCGTCCTTCGATGACATCGACCAGCTGCCCTTCCACCTCTATCCGTTCCATGTTCCACATTCAGAGATGTCAGCGTAAAAAACCTTTTGACCGGTCCTTCCGATGATGTGTTGTGACATATCCTCGACAGGTCCTGAACCGGATCAAGTGGGGTCAGGGAGGATTGATGGGGGTGACCGTGACGTATGTGCATCGCGGCATTCCAGGAGATCTGAGCTGCGTGCGCGGAGAAGACGTTGTCGAAATAGGAAGGTCGTTCTTCAGCACGCCGGACGGTACCGTGCCGTATCACCGGATAAGAAAGATAGAAATGGATGGGGAAGTGGTTTTTCGAGCCTAGCTCAGTGCTTGGGCTCGTTGCAGTTGGGGCAGTTGTGCATGAAGGTGGGGAAGTTGACCCCGCACTTGCGGCACTTGACCATCTCCACCTTCTTCTCCTTGTGCTCCGCGGTCGGGGCGGGTTGCGCCGGGGCTGGCTGAACGGGAGCTGGCTGCACCGGAGCCGGGGCGGGCTGGGCCGGAGCCGGCTGTTCCGCCGGGGCTTCCTGGTACTGCTGCGCATGGTACTGGTTGTACTGGGGCTGTTTGAAGATCTCCTGCATCTTCAGGAAGCCCAGCGCCAGGATAATTCCGGGTATCACATAGACGAAGAGACCGATGATGAACCATATCAGGAGGGCATCGCTGGCCTCCTTGAACCTCCCCTGGTCCAGGTGATTGAACACCTGGTCCTTCAGCATGTAGACGACGATGAGGCCGAGAGCCGCCGCCACCAGTGAACCGATGCCGGTCAGGTTTCCGGTCACGAGCATGATAACTCCCACGATCAAGGCGATCAGGGAGAATATCAGCGCTATCAACTGGCCGAAGTACATCAATTTACGGGCCTCGGCCACACTGGCTGGAAGCCACGGGGGCCCGTTCTCCGAAGCTAAGAAATCGTTGAGCTGCATTTTTTTCCTCCATTAAGGGTATTAGATATGAAAATTGTACATGGGTTTTACGATAATCAATCTATCGCTGGACCGTTTGACGGTGATATGACTTTTCCCGACCAGGACGAACTTAATAACCATTAAATACGATACCCATTCTACGAAAGATGTCAAGAGTGAGTAGATGAAGAATGAGGATTTTAGATATTTGTACGACCGATTGAACGAACCCTCTGATATCGACGTGCTCTCCAAAGAACTGTGCCTGGACCAGGAACTGCTGACGGTCATCTACACTCAGCGGACGGTACGGGAGACCTCTAAGAAGCACTACAAGGTGCTGCGCAACAGCCAGAGGATGATTCAGTCCTGGCAGCGCGGAGAGACCCTCCTCGAACTGTCACGGCGCTACGAATTCCCACCTATACTTACCGGCCTCATGCTGTTCCAGGAAACGGGACGGTCCCGCAAGCAATACTGGACCATGGTGCGTAACCCTGAGACCATCGGGGACCCCGATCTCCGAAAGCAGATCGAGGATATCACCAAGGCCGACATGATATACTCCCCCGAGGGGACGGAAAAGCAATATAAAAGGGGAGCCTGGGGCGAAAAGAACCTCCAGGACTGGCTGGACGGGCAGGGCATCGGCTATCGCACGGAGAACGACCTGCGTGGGGAGTTTCCCAAGACCCCGGACGCACTGCTGGACAAGCCCATACTGGTCAATGGATGGAAGGTCAACTGGATCGAGTCCAAGGCCACCTTCGGGGACCGGGTGGAGGTCAACAAGAACACCAAGAAGCAGTTGGCCCCCTACGTACAGCTCTTCGGCCAAGGTCTGGTCGTCTACTGGTTCGGATTTGTGGACGAGATCACCATGGAGGATGACATCTTCATAACCGATTCCTCCCTGACCCACCTGAACTGCCGCTCCGTAATCTGAGCTGGTCCAACTGCCAAATTAAAAATACAACCAATCAGTATTTTAGTCCATGGACCGGGAAGAGACCATCTCCGCCAGTGACCTGGAGCGATATGGATATTGCCCGCTCAGCTGGTGGTTGGGGCGTCAAGCCCAGGTCCGCAATCAGGAATTGGATGAGGGTGACAAGGCCCATCGCAACAAGGCCGACGAGTATCGGCGCATCAGGACGGTGGAGCAGACCGCCTGGGAATGGGAGCGGGTGGTCTTCCTCTTTTCTCTCGTCGCCACCATATTGGCCATCAGCGGCATATCCCTCATGAGCGGGGGGGAAGATACTGACTGGGGCTGGATACTGTCGCTTCTCAGCATCATCTGGTTCTTCGCCGTCATCGTGATGCTGTACCTATCGGCGCAGAAGGGGATGGCCGCGGTCAAGTTCCGCCGTCTGCAGATCTGGACCATACTAGGCCTGGTGGTAATGGGCGTGGCCATGAACCTGGGCAACTTCATCGATACCGATCCAGGGGTGTCGATGCT
>Ga0247841_10007987_pt1 | contig 15429 bp, 8 predicted proteins | sample LaCruzMarch2015__2_FD_192410 | JGI IMG/M metagenome (GOLD analysis project Ga0247841, IMG submission 192410) | Freshwater microbial communities from meromictic Lake La Cruz, Castile-La Mancha, Spain - LaCruzMarch2015_18m | ecosystem: Environmental > Aquatic > Freshwater > Lake | place: Spain...
ACACTGCTGTTACTGCTGGTGTTGATAATAACACTGCTGTTACTGCTGGTGTTGATAATAACACTGCTGTTACTGCTGGTGTTGATAATAACACTGCTGTTACTGCTGCTGAGACCATTCCTCAACCAGTAAATAATATATTTAAGGATATCATTGAAAATGCAAGCAGGCCACTTACCTGACCTGATGCTGGCAAATATGAAAATTGGTTTCAGGATATTCTTACTGAATTACATGCTTTATCAGATACTTTTGCAGAATATAAAGAAAAGTATTGAGATAGGCAAAATTTCAATGTATTTGAAAAAGGGGTTGCTGAATATATACAAAGCAAAACAACTGAGATTGATAACCTAAGAAACAAATCAGCAACAATCACAACAAATACAGTTAGAGAGACAGGAAGAATGACTCCAGATATGGCAAAGATATCTGCTGATTTAAAAATAAGTAAAATTGCTATAGATACTTGATTTTTGACAGTGCGAGATCAAATGGCCAATCAATAATACTATAAAACATATTAGGGAGTCATATATTTATTTTCATTAGAAATTCTTGACCAAAAGACTACACTACGAGGAGTATATTTACTCCTTTTTTTATGATTAATTATTTCCTATAGTCCATAATTTAACAAAATCCAACATGTATCATCTATAATTTATCATTTATCATCGCTTATAATGAACTATCTTCTCGTTCCTATTATAGCTATCATAGTTGCCTTTCTTGGACTCAAACTTTTCCGTTGGTGGAAAATACTTGATAAACCTGGGAATGATCTCAAAAACACGAGAAAACCTGTACCGACAATTCAATGAATTTTTGTATATCTAGGATTCTTTATCGCTGTAGCACTACTCTTCCCCCAATATTTACACAATAATTTATTCTGGGGACTTATTGTTGGTTCCCTTCCTATCGTGGTATTTGAACTCTTGGAAGAATTGAATTATATCGGCAAAATAAAATTTAAAATACCGCCGGCGTTTAGGTTGGTCGGACATATAGGAGGTGCTTTGTTGGCAGTCCGAATAGGAAGTTTTGGTCCGCAAGAATTTATTATCAATGGTCATCTACGAATTATGCCTCAATGGCTCTTGGCTATCGGTTTTGCTTTCTGGGCAATTCTCTGCATCAATGCGATCAACCGATTTGATGGAATCTATGCACAGGCAAGCGGCGTTTCAAGCATTGGTTTTTTGACAATATTTTTGTTGATCCAGTTTGTGGTATTCAAATCCTATACGAATTTCAGTGAGGCGAATATGCAAACACTTTTGTTTGTCAAAAATATTTCTTTTGTTCTTTTTTGTATTAGCCTTGTCTCTACCGTTGTTGAATACAAGCCATTAGGCCTACTGAGAGATGTGGGGATAATGTTTTTTTGATTTAGTTTGGCATATCTTTCCGTTGTCGGATGAGCAAAAATAGGAACATTGATTGTAGCTTTGTCTTTGGTTATTTTTGATGCGATATGGGTTTGATTATGGAGGATTTTCGTTATGAAAAAAAATCCGGTTACCGGTGATTATACCCATCTTCATCATAGATTACTATGACTCTGACGAACAAGAAAAGAAGTGAGATGATTTGTTTGGATTTGGTCACTGATTATGATGATATTTATCCTGATTCAATGAACCAATAGAGAAAACAAAATCATAATTTTTTTCGTCATGGCGCTTGTGTTCTTTGGTATCAATTACTATCTCTTTCTCGTTAAAAAACTTCCCTGTGGACTAGATCTCAAAAAAAATAACTAATGAGATGATATCGAATTTGTGCTTTATCACTAATGAGATACAATCTCATATTTTTACGTAATGGTTTCCAATAAAAAAAACAATGGAAAAACTCCGGAAAAAAACTCCGGAGCTCTTAAGTAGTCGCAAAAAAGCATTATGAACAAAGTACGAAGTAATGTATGAGATGACTACCTGTTGATGATGCTATATTTTTTTCGTATAAAAACAATAGGATTTTGTGCTCCATAGTAGGAGTATTCTCATTAAAAAAAACCCCATCGTGAATATCACAATGAGGCATTGATGTCGATACGGCGGTTTCCTAGCCAAACCCTTTCTCCAAAAAATATATTGGCTTGGAGGTGGGAAAAACAGGGGCTGGACCGATATGTATCAACGAGATTCTTATTCTCTACATATATTGTAGAGCGAACGTAAATACTATATATATTTTATACAATAAATCAAGTGTATTTTGTACTTTATTATATTATTGATAATTTACCTTACACTTTGATAAATTTGTTATATTGGCTTAAGAATAATTTGCAATTTTTTTAGAATTCCCTATAATATCACCCCAACACTTATCGTGCTATTATTGGAAAGTTTCATTGATACATTGTTTAATTGATTCAATGATTTATCTCCTATATATACACCAATGAAATTTGAAGAATTGAGAGTACGGGAACTTTCTAGCAATCTCTATGAGAAGATTAATAAGATATACAATAAACAATCTTGTAAAGATTATTTTTTTAGAGATCAGATATTAAGAGCTACATTGAGCATTTCTAATAATATAGCCGAATGATTTGAAAGAGAAACAAATAACGAACTAAGAAGGTTTCTCTATATAGCTAAAGGAAGTTGTTGAGAGGTAAGAAGTATGTTAAAAATTAGTATAAAAACAGGAAAAATTACACAAGAAATATTTGATGATCTCCATCCTATATGTACGCATATTAGCGTTATGTTATATAAATATATTCAAACGCTTACATAAAAGATGACACAATGATACAATGACACAATGTTTCATTGAAGCATTGAAACAATTATTCATTTTAACGTTTAGTCATTTAAGCAATTTATCAATTAGTCAATTTAACAATTATTCATTTTAGCATTTAAGTAATTTAGTTAATGGATTTTGATATAAAGAAAAACTATTATGACATTTTATGAGTCAAAGAAGATGCATCTCAAGAGGAGATCAAAAAAGCATTTAAAAAGGCTGCAGTCAAGCATCATCCTGATAAAGCTGGTGGTGATAAAAAAAAGTTTCAAGAAATAAATGAGGCATATCAAGTTATCGGAGATGAAAAGAAAAAAAGCCAATACGATGCATATAGAAGTGGCGGTTGAGGATTTAACGGTCAGTGAGGTTTTGGTTGATTTTGAGGTGGTCAATGATGAGTTGATTTCTGAGATTTTGATATTGGAGATCTTATGGGTGGTATTTTTGGTGGTGGATTTGGCTGATGATGAAGAAGAAAAACTACTCAAGGTGGAGAGGATATCCAAGTAGCGATTGATATTACCTTTGAAGAATCTTATCTTGGTATAACTAAAAAAGTTGCCTACAATAGAATGAAAAAAGTTGTCGGCGCTGAAGAAAAAAGATGTGAAACATGTAATGGTCATGGTAGTGTAGCACAACATATTCAGACACCATTTGGGGTCATGCAAAGCCAATGAACATGTCCAGCATGTGGTGGGAATGGGAACACCTATACAAAAAATGGTAAACCATTGGCCAATGGTTGATTAGAAACAGTCAAAGAAACATTAGAAGTAAAAATACCTGCAGCTATCAAATCAGGTTCATATATAAAATTTTCAAATAAAGGAAATGAGTCTACTAGTCATCATGTCGGTGATTTTTATATTCAGATTAATGTCGCCAATTCTAGACTCTATGAAAGAAAAAGCGACAATCTCTATACCAAGGCAAATGTTAGTCTTTTTGATATGGTATTGTGATGAGAGATCTCTGTTGATCACCCGGAAGGAAAACTAAAAATCAAAGTCCCAAAAGGAACACAAGTCGGTGATATGATCAAGATTTCTGGCAAGTGATTTGGTACTGGTGGCATGTTTACCAAGAAAGGTGATTTATATGTGATACCTCAGGTCGATATACCAAAAAAATTGAGCAAGGAACAAGAAAAACTTTGGAGTGAACTCAAAAATAAGAAATAGGAAACCTGACGTGATGTTCTTTTTCTCTCAGAACCCACGTATGGATACTATTGTAATGCCCAATCTTCGGATTGGGTTTTTTTTGTCTTCGCACCCGGGTGTGATAGTCTACTAAGTAGCTTTAAGACTAATCTAACTAAAATATGCACCCGGGTGCGAATTATTTGACTTATTTTTATATATAATATATTTACTTATCTTTTTATTAAAGAGTATCACATGATACAAAAAAGACATCAAACACATAAACCATGGATTTTTATGTTTTTTGTATTGGCAATGTGAATTAGTTTATTTTGATTACCTAGTGCATCAGCAGTTATCACTATATGAGATGCAAGAGACACAAAGATTATTTCAACTACAGGACGATATATGTGGCCTGAAATACAAACACTACAAGAGAATGTTGCATCAGCCACACAATGATCAGATATCCTTATGTATATTCCCGATGACAACATACTCGCTATACTTCAATCATCAAAACAATATCAAGATGCACATACACATATCAGACGCCTTTTTCTCCAATCAATTATTTCAAGAGGATTTTCTGGGTTCCTTGCCGAACCTTTTGATAATGGGGATGGGAAAATAGCATTATTAACTAATACAGGTTTTTCTGATTTTGTATTGTTAGAAGATATTCCGCAAAAAGATATGCTGGATAATTTACTACTCAATAAACTTGTACAATACAGGAAGCAAATACTCCATGGTGTTGTAACGCATTGACTGTATATTACACAACAGGAATATGATTCATTATCTAATATATATTTATTTAAAAATAATGAAGATCTTTATGGTCTTTGATATGAAGTCGTTGCGTATAGATATAGAACTAATAATGATGCGGCATATAGAAGAAACAATATCAATGTAGCTTTTTCCAGAATCGGAAATGTTAGAGTTATCAATCCAAATGAAACGTTTTCTTTTCAAACTACTATCCAAGATTCAAATGAATGAAAATTTAAAGCTGGACCATCTATCGTAGGTGGCAAAACAGTTTATGTGTATTGAGGTTGACTTTGTGGAGCAAGTACAGCTCTCTATCAATGAATATTGACTAATACCGCTATAGAAATAAATGAAAGATATCCCCATACTAAACGATATGCCAATCTCTACGATTCTTTTGTTAATGGGGAATCTATAAATATTCCAGGCCTTGATTCTACGGTTTTTTTTCCTGATAAAAATATGCAACTGACCAACAAACGTAGCTACCCCGTCATTGTTATATTAAATTATGATGGTAGTGTGTGATGAACGGAAGAAGTATTTTCTTTATCCAAAATAGCTGATAAAGGAAGTTTAGCATATAAATGACTCAACAAAAAATGTTATGTACGAGAAATCAATGGAACTGATGTGTCTAGTTGTTATCAACAAATATTTTAATATTTTGGTTTTGCACCCGGGTGCAAAACCAAAATACCTTAGTTCTAAAGCTACTTAGCTGACTATTGCACCCGGGTGCAAACTTTTTTTTATTTTGTCCTAACTTTGTCAGTTTTTTTCTTTTTTTGTTTTTTTACTATTGCTTTTGGTAATGAGCAAGCATCGTATCTGTATTGAAACATTGATATGTTTATCAGCCGAGCTTATCTCTCATTCCTTATGTTTGCATGGCAACAAACACTGGTTCATCCCCCGCAGTACTGTGGGGGTAATGAGCCAGAATCATGTACATATACCTCTCTACGGTGTAGAATTCTTCACATATACATTATATTTCCCTACCTAGGAATGGGAAACAGATGAAAATTTTTCTCTGCTCATCAAGAAATCTTTTCTGATTTTATACCAGCTTTGATGAGATCAATACACACAGTCACCAACAATTTTTAAAAAAAACTTTTATGAAAAAAATCGTTTTCTTGGCAGTGTTTCTCATAGGATTGGGAAGTTGCCAAAAAGAAAAAGAGGAAATATCTCCTTCACAGGATGAGTTGTCCTCAGCTGTTATTTTGGATTCTTCTGGAGCTAGCCATTATTTGTCTGAGTCTACAGAAGGATTGAAATCTATTACTATGACGGAATATCCTGTCAATCCACGCTTTGGACGTCCCAATTCTACGAGGTACTTTTTCAAGGTCTATGACCTATCGGGAACCTTTGCTTTATCGGTAAAACTCTATAATAAGGCAACAGGTACTATCACGTATTTACCTATGGTACGAACAGGAACGTATTGGACGCTGTCTACATTACTGGCTAATAATGGTTGGTATGAATATCGGTATGTCTATACCATCTCACATACAAACATCAGTACCATTACCTATGCGCCTCTTTGTAATACTAGAAACACTTTTTCTCTAAGTGGAATAAGCGCTATTTCTTGGCCATTTGGTGCAGATGGATCCAGCTGGAACAATAGGACAGTATATGTAAATGGCACGTATCAGAAATGGAGAGGTGGCGAAGAAACCAAAGGTACCCCATATCACTATGGATATGGCTGGGACGAAGGTACACACATAGGATATACTGAAAGATATTCTGATGATTGGAATCGTGGTGCAGGAAACCAAGACTTAGGTGCTACTATTCGATCTCCCTTGGATGGATATATCTATGCTTATGGGACCTATACTACTTCACTTGGCCCTAGTACATATGTTTCTATAGTTCAAGAAGCAAGTGATGGCCAGCTGTATCGATTTTATGTCGGGCACTTACAAAGCTATCCAAACAACATCTATATAGGTAAATATATCCGAGCAGGCATTGACCAGATGGGGACTCTTGGCTCTTCTGGAGCAAGTTCTCCACATGCTCATACATCACTACGAAAAGTTACGAATGGCGACAATGCATCGGTAAAATTTTATTTTAATGCTAACTAAACTCCATTGAATTGTTTTTTTTGTTCAAAGTAGTATGTATAGGGAAGGTATTTCCTTCCCTGTGCTTTTTTAGATAACAAACATCTCAGCTATGAAATACTCCCTACTTATTTTTTCTCTTTTCTTTTTGTGATTGACATGATGCAAGCAACAAGAAAAGATACTACAAGAGCCAATAGTATCTGGAGATCTTTTTTCTTCAATTTCTATAGAAACAGGGAAAGAACAAAGTCTTTATGGCAATAGTATTTCACCAACAATTATTGACTGAATATATTTTCCCATTATTATTTCTTGAAATACCTTATCCTACAGTTGAATTTTCCGTATTTCTCTTCCTCAACATCTAGAGCTACGAGAATATCTTGGTACCAATGATTTTTTGAGCAAAACATATAAGGAACGAATACTATTTACCAGTAAAGACAATCAAAAAACCCTGAGTATTGACACAAGAAAACGTATTCGGCCAGGGACAACAATGACAGCAAAAGAATTATGTAAAAAAGAATATGTTGAATGAATCACATCAAGATCAGAAAAAACAAAAACCATCCAATGAAAAAATATATACATTGTCCATGCTATCTTTTCTACGGAAGGTTTAGATGTACAAGCATGAACATCAATACAAACCCACTTCTGTTTTGTAGATAGTGGATTTATATATACTTTTTCTGCAATCGATTATTCACATGAATATATTGATACCATCATCGACTCATTTACTTTTCTTGATTAGCTTTCTCTTCTTATCAGTAAAAAAACTCTGTGATATTTTTACAGATTATTTTTATGTATTGTGACAGAATAGAATAACATGGCTGGGTAAAATACGTTAAAACAGTAATAAAGAATTGATTTATCTACCGTTTTTCTATATATGATAAATAAAAAACTATATTACAATGTCAGACCTGCCTGCCGGTAGGCAAGTGTATGATAAGACACTCACCAAATTCGTAGCAATAGCATCCTAACGAACCGAAATAGCCCCCTGGAAATTAGCAATTGCATTTTTGTGTCTATATAAATTATCACATACATATTGACTTTTTTATAAAAATATATTGATTTTTGTTAGCATATATATATATAGTACTAAGGCAAAACAAAACATACAACAAAAAAAATAAAATCTATGTCGATCTTTACCATATGTATTTTTTTTGTAGTGTACAACTACAATGTCATTCTGAGCATAAAAACCTCTCTCATTCTGACTCCATACGTGATATGGAGTACAGATATCTCAAGGACGATAATTACTATTGTCTGAACGAATAAAATAAACAATAAACAAAAATACTAAACAAAAAAAATCAAACCCATGAAAAATTTCATCAAAATGCTTGTACTGCTTGTTAGCTTAGCTATCAGCAATGGAGTTGTATCTGCGCCTGTAAGCCAGAATACAGCAAAAACAGTTGCCTTCAATTTTATCAAAAACATTGATAGTAAGGTAACTTCTTCTTCCGTGCTTTCTTTGGTCTATACTAGAGAATCTGCATTCTATGTCTTCGGTCATGCGAATGGATTTATCATCATCGCTGCTGACGACCGTGTTACGCCTATTTTCGGGTACAGTACAGAAAGTATCTTTGTTGTACCTGAAAACGAATCTGATACTATCAGAGGAAATAACTTCTGGGGATGGATGAAATCACTTGAGGATCAGATAAGCTATGTAACAGAAAATAACATCTCTGCTACGGATGCAATCGATACTCAATGGTCACAGCTTATCTCTAATCATCCACCGTCTCGAAGTACGACAACGGTTGTCCCACCCTTACTCACAACAACGTGGGATCAAGTCTGGCCATACAATAGCATGTGTCCTAGTGATCCATCAGGTCCTGGTGGCCACGTCTATACGGGATGCGTAGCTACGGCTATGGCTCAGATTCTCAAGCACCACAATTATCCTAGTCAAGGACTTGGTTCTTATGGCTATACCTGGGGGGGTTATCCTTATACAGGAGCTAATTTTGGTACTACTACCTACAACTGGAGCAATATGCCAAACAGCATAGCTACAGAAAATACTGATGTTGCCACACTTATCTATCAGACCGCTGTCTCTTGCCGTTCCATGTGGGGTGCAGGAGAAACAGGTGTTGGATATTCAAGCAGTCATGATCCTATGAGTCGTGCGTTTATTAATTATTTCCGGATGGCATATTCTAGTATTAGTTATGTAATAAAAAGTGATGATGCCCAGTGGCATACATTGATACAAGGAGAACTCCTTGCCAATCGCCCCGTCTATTATCGTGGTGATGGCGTAGGAAGTCATGCCTGGGTCTGTGATGGTGTCGATGCAAACAATCTGTATCACTTTAACTTCGGTTGGGGAGGACAATATAATGGATACTATCTACTTACTTCCATCAATCCTGGAAGCAATAACTTCACCAACAATCAACACGCCATCATAGGCATCAAGCCAAATGATGGAAGTACCTTGGTGACGAACACGACCTGGACTGGAACTCAAACAAAATCTACCAATATCTGTGTCCCTGATGCTGTTACCCTGACCGTAAGTCCTGGTGCAACTATCAGCTTTGCACCCGGGTGCAAACTTCAAGTCTTTGGGAGACTGCTCTCTACGAGTACATCTAGCAACTATACAAAGTTTACTGCGAGCAACACGAACAGTGGTTGGGAAGGTATCAAGTGGGACAACGATTATATGCTTGGTGAAGTTATGGCAGACAATGATAGCAGTACATTGATCTATACCCAAGTGGAGTATAGTCAGCGTTCTGGTATTTACTGTATGAATTATGGTAAACTCATACTGGACCACTGTAAAATCAATAACAATTATTGTGGTTCTCAAGCCAAAGGCGCTGGTGTGTGTGGAATTTTTTCTCCTATATCTATCACCAATTGTGAAATTTATAACAATCATGCCACAGATGGCGGGGGGGGGATTTTTCTATCTACTACGGGTAACCCATCTTTTACTATAAGTCAAAATGACATCCATGATAATGTATCAGACCAGGAAGGAGGAGGAATTAGTTTAATTTATGGTAATATTGATCTTATACTTAACAATAACACTATCCATCATAATCAGGCATTTTTAGGTGCTGGCATATCTATATGGGGGGGAAATCCGACCATTGTCAACAACAAAATCTGTAACAATACTTCACCTGCTATTCCTGGCTATGGAGCCTTGTATATAGAAAACTCTACTGCGAATATTGCCAGCAACCTCATTGCCAACAATGCAGCAAGTGGAATTTATGTGAGAAATGCTTCTCCTACTATCATAAATTCTACCATAGTAAACAATCACAATTATTATACTTCTGGCATAATCTTTGATGAAGGATCAGATGCGAGCGTCAAAAATTGTATTGTGTATGGCAATGAAGCTACTAATCCTGCATATGGAATTCAGATTCAAATTTGGGATAACAATTCGGATCCTTATTTTGATTACTGTGATATCCAAGGCGGTATTGGTGGATTTGGTGGACCTGGCAGTGGTGCTAATTATACTACGGGGAACTACACTAACAATATCGATGTATTGCCACAATTTGTAGCTCCATCAGCTGGTGCAGGCACGGGATATGATGGACTGACTGCCAACTGGCAGTTACAATCCTCTTCTCCATGCATAGATGCTGGCGATATCACGGGAATCAGTAATCTCTTGCCTGTTTTAGACTTGGCTGGTAACCCTAGGATAAATGGCGTTATTGATATGGGAGCGTACGAATATGTGTGTGTTCCTGTACCGGTCAGTGTGAGTATCGGTGCTAGTGAAAATCCGGTTTGCTCAGGCACTACGGTAACATTCACAGCTACTCCTAGTAATGGCGGTTCTTCTCCTTCCTATCAATGGAAGAAAAACGGAAGCAATGTCGGTACTAATTTACCAACGTATTCTGTTGTCCCTATCAACGGTGATATAATCACCTGTATACTTACCTCTAACTTGACCTGTATAACAGGGAATCCTGCTACGTCCAATGCTATCACGATGATCGTAAACACCAGTTTACCCGTCAGTGTGAGTATCGTTGCTGACAATAATCCGGTTTGCGCAGGTACAACAGTAACGTATACTGCTACACCAACAAACGGTGGTTCTTCGCCAACCTATCAGTGGAAAAAGAATGGAAGTAACGTTGGTAACAACGCTACAACATATTCTGTTGTCCCTATCAATGGTGATATAATCACCTGTGTACTTACCTCTAATCTTACCTGTACAACAGGGAACCCTGCTACGTCCAATGCCATCACCATGACGGTAAACGCTGTTTTACCGGTCAGCGTGAGTATCGTTGCTGATCAGAACCCTGTTTGCTCAGGCACTACGGTAACATTCACGGCTACGCCTAGTAATGGCGGTTCTTCTCCTTCCTACCAATGGAAGAAAAACGGAAACAATGTCGGTACTAATTTACCAACGTATTCTGTTGTCCCTATCAACGGTGATGTAATCACCTGTGTACTTACTTCTAATCTTACCTGTACAACAGGAAACCCTGCTACTTCCAATGCTATCACCATGATCGTACATGATTTGCCAATTGCCAATGCTGGCAATGATCAGAGCATCAATTATGGAACATCTACTACCTTAAATGGTTCGGCGTCTGGTGGTTCAGGCAATTATACCTTTAGTTGGGAACCAGCAGCGATGTTGATCAATCCCAACATTCAGAATCCTACGACAATACAGCTAACAGCATCAGTAGTCTTTACTTTGACCGTAAGTGACGCATCAAATGGATGCATAGGAACTGCTCAAGTAGTGATTACCGTTACCGGTGGACCATTAGCGGTTGATGCTTCTGCATCTCCGGCATCTATTTGTCTGGGCGAAACTTCTCAACTCACTGCACTTGTTTCAGGTGGCAGTGGAAACTATACGTTTAGTTGGACAAGTACTCCTGCTGGATTCGTCTCTACATTGCAAAACCCGATGGTATCACCTATCATTACAACTACGTATACCGTAGCAGTCTACGATGGGAATACCACAGTAAGTGATGGAACTCAGGTAGATGTAAACTATCTGCCTGAGCAAGCAGCTCCTCCCGTCGGCCCGGAAAATGTAGATCTTCACTATGTAACAACTAGTGAATATACCACATCTCCGATTGCCAATACTGATTACTATACGTGGATATTGGAACCATCTACTATGGGTACGATATCCGGGAATGGTACGAATATCACTATTAGCTGGAACGGTAGCCTAGGCGAAGCTACTCTCAGCGTAAAAGCAGTAAATGCGTGTGGTGAAGGTTTAGCATCTGAATCTTTAGCCATACATGTAGACAATAGTGTGGGAGTAGATGATCTTTCTCGCACTGACATTGCACTCTACCCCAATCCCAGCAATGGGATATTCTTTATTACATCATCTGAACAATTGTCGGAGATTATTATCTTCGACCAGATGGGCAAATGCTTATCAACAGTTCAGCGACCCAATGATGGTTGTAAATATGACTATAGTCACTATCCTCCAGGTGTATATGTTGTACATATCATAGGAGCAAAAACGACTAGGGTCAAAAAAATAATCATCACTCATTAATCCTTACATGGAATACAATCTCCGGCGTTTTGTCCGGGGATTTTTTTATATTGAGAAAGTATTTTTACTTTTTATACTTGGTATAAGCACCTCTGTCATTCTGACCCCCTAAGTAGTGCGGGGGAAGAATATAATAAAATTAGTATATCCCTGCAGGCTTCCTCCATATCACCTATGGCATCAGGATGACGAGTCTATTTTATTTATGTATTTTTTTATTTTTTTGCAAAAATTTTCTTATATTTCGTCAAACAACAAACAAGAAGAAAAAAATTACTATCCCTGATCGTCGAGTCCGGACAAATGAAATATTCTGTATATTTTTTGTCCCTCATTCATGGATTTTTGAGATTCCTTCTCCATCAGTAATATTGAAATTGAACTCTGGCGTGTAAACTATTTTACTGCTTAAGCGGAATGGTCAACCGTATCCTGGCAAAATAAATTTTTCACTAGTAATCGTTATTCATGTACTTGCAGGCAAAATTATATCAAAGATAAACTCTTTTTTAAATCCCAATATATTTGATACCGTAGTTTTTATCTGCATTTTCTCATCTATATTACCTTTGTTGACTATTCACAAACTCACAACATATTCATCTCCTTGTTTTTTTATGCTTGTTTTTTGGTGTATATTCACTGATTGTTCCACCTCACCCGTTGAGACAAACATATCAATAAATTTTGCTGAGCGGACTATTGCACCCAACATCCCCTGATTTTTTGGCTGATCATCAATCACGGTGTAGAGCAGACATCCATGACTCAATCATCCAAAGAATATCGGATATGTTATATTAAAATATTTTTTTACTGTTGCTCCTGCTTGAAGAACAATAGTGTGATTATATGCTTGTATGAAATTTGCAAACTGTACTTTGGGACTATCAGGGGTACTACATGCTCTATTCTTTGCTGCATTATTCATAATTACCGCATCTACAAACTCTACTCCTATGCTAAGATCTTGGGTGTGGGTGTTGGTAAATTGGACACACATAGGAATCTTTTCTCATGCCTGAACCGCTAGATCGATTTCATTGGTCTGCTTATCCTCGTTACAAAAACTCATAACTATATTTCATAAATGGGATGTTTGCGCAAAACTACTATACCCAAACCAGGCAATAGCTACTATCATGAGCAGAACATATCTACGGATAATTTTCATAGAGCATCTTAGTCATATAAATATATTTCTAATTGACCACTATAGGCATCAGGTGATTGATATGCAGGTATATTTACTTTGAAATATGGTGTATTTCCATAGGTACCTGTAGGACAACTATATGGATTTGATTGATTATCTCTTATCATATACTCTATAGGTCAAATATTTCATGTTAGGTAATTGTTTAATGTTCAATTAATATACACGAGCGCAGTTGCTCATGTGGACGGAGTAACTTCTATTCACGTTCCTTTGATAAACAGATTTCCACTGCCTATAAACGCTGAAGGATTCGTTGCCCCACTAAGAACTCTCGGCATTTGAACCGTTACACGCCGTCAACTTGTTCCTCTACTATCGGTAATATTTATATTTGAACTAAATTGTCACGACAAGGTCTGGATAGTAGTACTTACTACTTGATTTCAAAATGAAAACGATCCAGGATTTGTAACACTCAATCATGGTATATTTAATCCATATACTCTTCATGTACTTGCTGTATTAGTTACTAGATCTGATGCAGATCATGTATAGTTATATGTTCAATTCAACATACACATCCTCTCATCTGTAAACAACCATCATCACGTAGAGAATTTGGATAAGTTGGATCTGTAGAGTAGATCTATTTCTCATGTAGAGAGAGCACGTTTGTATACGCGTACTTCGTCAATAAGTCAATTTAAATTATAAGTATTATCCGTTCAAAATATTCATATTCTTCTACCGTTAAAAGAAGACGTTAATGTTCACAAAACACTCTGTTCTCATACATAAATACCATCTATATAAGCTTTTTTTGTTGATCAATCATAAGTAAATCAAACCAAATGCCAATTTCAATCATTAAGTCATCATCAGTGATTGGAAACATATCTAGAATTTGTATAAACTCACACTCTTAAAGCTCAAGCAGTAGGTATACTTATCTCTAAGGTTTGTCATCAAAAAATTATATGATATCATCATCAAGGCGTTCATAATGATTTGAATCGCGCAAATGCAGATACATTTGTTGTGTATCAAATATCATTTGGCAAACTTATATAAGAAGATAAACCAGTAATAGCATATGATGAATTATGTTTTCAATTACCTGTAAGTGAAACTGATGATCAAACAACTGTTCATGTATTATTGTATTGCGACATATCTTTGACCAAAGAAGGACTTTCTCACAAAGCTCAGACATTATCAAAATTATACATCAAAACCAATCCTGAATCATACACAGGGATTTGTGTCCCATTTCGAAGATATCTAAATTCTCACAATCAAGCTCATACATCGGTGATTTGTAATTGTGGTTTGAAATTGTTTGTAGTACCTGTTGTATTGTGTGCTGGTGTTGATCAGGTAAAGAGTATTGTCGGTGCTGTTATATCCAAAATAAATGTATTTACCGATAATATATTACTTTGATTTCCTACTGCATCTGTTACCTTGATGGTACAATTATTATAGGTTCATTCCGGTAATGCAATAAATGTTACTGTATTATTACTTGCTGTCGCGCTACTTGTAGCCGAACTACAACTTCATCCATATGTTATCGTTCATGCCTCTGTACTATTAAATGTATAATTTGGTGTCGTGTCGTTTGTCGGGTTCGGTACCGGCGTTATCTCTGTCAATACCGGTGCTAATGTATCGATTCACGTTACTGTTACCGTTCTATCTATGTTACTATCGCCATCCGTTATCCTTATCGTTCCTGTATCTATCCCTACCTGTCCCGCGTTCGGTGTATATGTTATATTATCTCATCCTATTACAAATGTTCATTTCGTTCCATTTGCAAATACACTCGCTGTTATTGTCTCACAACTTCCTGCTGCCGCTGCTGAT
>Ga0247841_10007988_pt1 | contig 15426 bp, 26 predicted proteins | sample LaCruzMarch2015__2_FD_192410 | JGI IMG/M metagenome (GOLD analysis project Ga0247841, IMG submission 192410) | Freshwater microbial communities from meromictic Lake La Cruz, Castile-La Mancha, Spain - LaCruzMarch2015_18m | ecosystem: Environmental > Aquatic > Freshwater > Lake | place: Spain...
CGCTGAAACAGAAACCCTCATCGTCGCCGACGAGTCCGGCTGCCTGTGGCTGGCGGAGTATGCGGGCACAAACCCGTATACCGGCGAAAATGTCTACGTACTATCCCCAACGGGGTTGGCTTGGTGGGAGACGGACAATGCCAGGTTCAACAGGTACAGCGCGTGGCGGATCGGAGCATCTGGTTCGCCGGAAGTTCGCCGTGTCAACAACGGCAAGGTAACGTGGCAGGAGGCGGATCGCAGTGAACGGCAGTGGTTCTTCACGCAAGAGAATGGAACTTGGGGCACCGTGTCGCGTGGTGAAGCAGAGCGCCGATTCGTCAATAATGCGCACGAGACTCTGGTAGCAGGTCAGAAGATGGTGGAGACCTGGGCTACCGCCGAATTTGCGATTGCCGGCGCCGCACCTGCTGCAGCCGAAGGTGGACTGCTGGCTGTTGCCGAGGAGCTGTTCTACGACCAAACCATCGGCATCAATCCAAGGAATGTCGTTGGTCTGGTGAAAAGCGGGTGGCGGAAGGCCGCCTCATTCCTCGAACGCATAGAGATTCCGCGCGGACAGCTCAATTCTTTTGGTGTACCGAAGATTCGGTTGAAGCCAAAGAGTACGTACCGTGGCGGCAAGTACTCAACTCTGAGCCCAGAAGGTGGCCAACTTCACCGTCATCATATGCCAGCGAAACAGTCAAGTCCGCTGGCTGTAGAAGACGGGCCGGCGATTCAGATGAGCCCCGCTGATCATCGCCGGACGGCCAGTTACGGTGGGCGGCCAGGTTCTTCGCAACAGGCATACAGAGATGTCCAAAAGAACCTGATCGATCAAGGAAGGTTCGATGACGCATTTCAGATGGACATCGACGATGTGCAATCGAAATTCCAGAATGCCTATGACGACGCTATTCTGGAGGCAATTGATGATCTTCCCGAGTAATATCAGAAAGGCGGTTGCGATGTGGGTGCTTGAGGCAGGAACCGGCGTTGGCCCTCTCTCTCTGGGCATGACGGAAGATCAATCCAGAGCTATTTTGGGGCCGGTTAGTAGTATCTTCCGCCGCACACCGGAGAGCACCGAGGATGTTATTGCATATGATGTTGCGGGCGTGCACTTGACGGTTGACCAGGAACGACGGGTGAGGCAGATATCGGTCTTTCCCCCAAACGAGGTGTGTCTTTCAGGCGTGCAACTTCTTGGCAGAAAAGTTGCAGAAGTGGCAACAGATATGAAAACAACACGTTTTCGCTTTCAGTCTGTTGACGCCGGTCTGTGGTGTCCCGCGGCGAACGTCCTGCTGGTTGAGGTGGATGGCATGGTGGATGGCGTGGAAATTGGTCCATTGTCAGGATGCCCCTCATGAGACGGCTGCTGCCATTACTCGCCCTAATCTGCCTGTTCCTGCCGACCACCTCCTCGGCAATGGTGCTGCCTCTTCCATATGCCGCCCAAGCCGCATCCTTCCAATCCACCTCTCTACAACCCCAATCTGACTACACACTCGTTCCAGTCAATGTTTATCGGGATTCGGAGGCTGAGTTTTGCCGCAATGACCCTGTCGATTTTACCGACCCGCTGGGGTTGGATCCCGCCTTTGCTCCGGGCATCCCCAATATCTTCTGCGGGCTGACCGCGAAACAAGAGGTGGCGGCAAGCAAGGCAGCTGCTCCTGCTACTGTTGGCATGCTTGCCTTTGTGGCGACAGACGGACTCATTGCTCCGTATCTGGGAGAAACGTTCCTCGCTTCTGTTGGAGTAGGAATGTTCTCGGGGCTTTCCGGTGATGCCGCCAGTCAAGGAACCAGCTTGGCGCTGGGGACCCAAAAGGGATTCAGCACCAGAGAATTAGCGTTCTCCGGGCTCTTGTGTGGCGGCTTATCGGGTGGATTCAACGTATTGGGCAGGGTTGCTAGGCCTTTGCTCGAATTTGGCCCAACCATCGAGAATGCATCCAGACTCAAGTCTGCAGCGCCAAACATGCGAACAGGCAAGGGGGTAGGAGATGTCGCAAGGTGTCCAACGAGTCTTGAGCAGTTAACTCCGTCGGACTTTGCCTCAGCTTATGGTGACGCCGTCTTCCAATCTGGGCGCGGGAATCTTAATCGTTTGGCGGCAGACGCCTCCGGAGGGACGACTATTGGCAAAACAACTGGAGGCCAAGCAATTGATCGTCTCGTTGACTGGTCAAGCATGACCATGCAGGAGTCGCGAGAATTTGCTTCCCCATACTCCAAGATCTTTGCGGAGCAATCATCGGGTCCGGTTCGTTCATGGGCTGGCGGGACATCTTGGGAAAGTGTGTGGCGACAAACGGAATTGCCAACGCTCTTGCGAAATCCAGATGTGACGAAGATTACCATTCTGGATGCGGCCCGTCCCGAAGTTACCCGGATAATCTATCCGAGATAGATCCCATGTTTACTAGACTTTCAAAAGGCCGAGGGGCAATGAGTAGTGAAGGGTTTTGCGTTGAGCGTCTAGGATCTCCCCTGACGCAGTTCGTTGTTCGTTACTCAGAAGGCAATCATGTCTTGGAGTACCCCCTGGAGAATTTAGTTTCTGGTGTGATAGACAAGGTTTTCACGGATAGGATTGGTCCTTGGCGCAAACCTCATCAGGACGAGACCATTGATGATGTGCACAAGCGCTTGATAGCGTATCGCGTTTGCGAAGCACTGGGATTTCTTGGCGATAAGATTCAAGTCGTAGATCGCGCTTGATATCACTCCGCGCCACTGTGATCCGCTAGTCAGTTTCGTCGCGCATGGTCGGGTCGGAATATGAGGTGTCGGCGAGCAGAACAGATAAGCAAACTATCGAATTAGCAGTTGAATGGCCTGCGAAAAGGCTGGAAATCCGCCTTGCTTTGAGGCATCATATTTAAGGGTGAATGAATGATAACAACTCAAGAAGAGAACGAGATTCAGGAGTGCGCCGGAAGGTATGGTGCGAGCCTGGTTGTCCTGTTTGGGAGATACTATGTACTCAACAGTTGAGGCGCGGCTTGATCATGGTCGGATTATCACGGACGAGCCCAGGCAATTACCTGAAACTGGTCGGATTCTGGTCGTTGTTATGGAGCCGGATGTTCAAGAGGTCGACTGGGAAAAGGTGCGCGCGGCTTGCGGAAAGCTGAAGATTAGAGAGGACACCGTGATCTGGCAACGCCGGCTCCGGGATGAATGGAACGGCCGCTCGTGAGATACCTGATAGATACGAACATCTGGATAGAAGCCACCGCGAATGTCGGCCCCGCTGTTGCGTTGTTGGAGAAAGCAGCACACTCCGAATGGGCTGGGTATTCTGCGATTACACGTTTGGAAGCGTTTGGTTACCCTGGACTGACTCCGGTTGAAGAACAGGCGCTTTCGGATGTGATGGGGCAATACAGAGAAGTCGCCGTAACTTCTGTGGTCATTGATGAAGCCATCAAGATGCGCAAGTCACGCAAGATCCGCATACCCGATGCCCTGATCGCGGCGACTGCAGTGGTTATGAGATCTGTGCTCGTTACTAGAAACGAGGAAGACTTTCGCGGTCTGATCGGAGTGTCCATCGAGAATCCATTTCGCTGACAGAGACGTCGGATTGCTCTATAGCGAATAGACTTCGCGGAATCGACAGTGGACGTTTGAAAGGACCGGCTGATGGAAATGCGAAATAGAATTTCTAAAACAGTCATGCGCAATATGAAACGGTTTCTCCCTCTCCTCGCCCTGATCTGCCTGCTCCTGCCGACCGCCTCCTCGGCAATGGTCCGGCCGCTCCCATATGCCACAGAGGTCGCATCCTTCCAGTCCACATCTTTGCAAACCCAATCCGACTACGTGCCGATCCCGATTGATTCTGATTCTAGTTTTGCGGGGCAAAAGTGCCGCAATGACCCTGTCAATGTTACTGACCCGCTCGGCCTTCATGAATTTACCTACAAGTATGGTGGTGGCGACGAGGATTTCAGTGCCTCAAGTTTTGTTCCGTCACTTGTCCCGAAGAGAGCACCGTCGCGACCGATGTGCTTTATCTCGTCCGCTCCCAAGAATGGGAATGGCGCAGGATTGCGTCCACATGAATGGAGAGACGCTGATAAAGAGAGGACGAGAGAACGTAAGGCTTTGATAGCGGCCGAGGCTACAGGCAATCAGTTCGCACTAGGCTCGCCTGTGGCGGACGAAAGCGCGAAAGGCGTTGGGCAAGCTGTCGAATTCGTGGTTGGCGGGGAAATCGTTGAGGTCGGCGGCAAGCTCTTTATCAAGATCGGTGGCAAGCTATTTGGGGCTACAACAAAGTCTGGACCAACCAGACTCTTTCATTACACGAATGAAAAGGGTTTGGCGGGTATCACGGAATCAGAGAAACTTCTTCCTTCACTGAAGTCGCTCAATCCCAACGATGTCCGGTACGGCAATGGGCAATACCTGTCCGACATTGGTCCAGGCACAAAGACGCCAGCACAACTTTCGCGGGAATTCATCGGCCAACCATTCCAAGGTGCAAAATACACCCACTACCTCGAGATTGATGTTAGCGGTCTCAACGCGGTGCAAGGCCGCCCCGGCGTTTTCGTCATTCCGAATGAAGCGCCCCTTGACCTTACTGGTCGCATAATCGGAAGCGGGAAAGTGGTTCCATGACATACCTAAAGGTCCAATGGAATCACACGTTTTCCGCTGAACCAGTCCTGCTCTGCAGCGAACTGGACGATGCACGATTGGAGGTGCGCAAGGTTGAAGTATTCCGTGATGGTCAAACCGGGCATGCCGACAGAAGGGGAGGGAGTGGTCAAACTCGACTGGGAGAAGAACCGGTCCCTCCAGTTGCTGAGATTGCAGCCGACCCGCAGTTTGAACCTGTCGAGATTACGAAAGAAGAGTTCGAGGATGTTTGGGAACAAGCCAGGAGAAAGTGGCGATGTTAGAACTGGCATTGTGAGGACAATCTTACGTCTCGACATTCGACAATTGAAAAGACCGGACTGATTGCTCCGTATCTGGGAGACCCGTTCCTCGCTTCTGTTGGAGTAGGAATGTTCTCGGGGCTTGCCGGTGATGCCGCCAGTCAAGGAACCAGCTTGGAGCTGGGGACCCAAAAGGGGTTCAGCACCAGAGAATTAGCGTTCTCCGGGCTCTTGTGTGGCGGCTTATCGGGTGGATTCAAGGTATTGGGCAGGGTTGCTAGGCCTTTGCTCGAAGCTGGCCCGCCCATCGAGAATGCATCCAGACTCAAGTCTGCAAGCAACGGGGCTGAGCCTCAGCTCTACTGGCATGGTTCACCAGAAAAGATTGCCGATGTGACACGGACCGGCGTTCTCGGTCAAAAAGTCGGTGCTGGAGAGAAGTACTGGGCAACCACCAAGACGCTTGATGAGCTTGGCTGGAAGCAGATGACGGTTGGTGGACGCATCAACCTATATCCGCCTGGAATCAAGCCGCCCTTCACCGCGACGTATGAATTCTCGTCATCAGAAGCCGCCATATTCAAGCGCGCATGGGGGCCAGAGTTCAGCTATAATCCATTTGAATGGTGGAAAGGAGCAGTTGGCCAGTACTATTTCCGTCCCGTTGCTGCCACACTCGGTCAGCGTTTTACTGAGGCTGGTGTCGGAGCGATTGGCGGTGGTGCCGCAGTAGGAATTCCGTACATCATATTGCATGACAAGGAGTAAGATGAGCCTTGTTACTGCAATCTTCTACGTGACAGTTGTAATCTTGGCGACGGGTGTGACGAGTATCTTTGTCAGGTTCATTCATCTGCCTTTCTGGCTTTCCATAGCACTCGCCTTCCCCTTGGCCTTCGGTTGCGCAATATTTCTTGTTTGGTTCTGGGCTCGCGGGCCCAAGAGACGGTAAGAGAAGGTTGATCTGCCGCCTTCCAATACGATGGTCTCAAAACGAGGGAAAAGGCTCGTAAACATGGCGATAGAATGCTACTTTCAAAGGCGGTGTTAGAACGAGGGGGAAGATACTATGAGTATTTTGCTGCAGCAGGCATATCGCTACATAATCCGCACCGCAGGCGTAAGGTCAGGTCGGGCAATTATTGAGGGAACGCGGATCAGCGTCCACGATGTCATGGGCTTGATTCTGAACGGTGCGTCTGTTGACGAGGTTGTCAGAAGTTATCCGGTTCTGACGAGGTCACAGGTATATGAAGCGCTGGCGTACTACGAAGACAACAGGGATGAGATAGACCTGCTCGTTTCCCAGCAGATGGCTGGAGCTGAAGCGTGAACTTTCTGCTTGATCACGACGTGCCGGCGGAAATCGAGCGCGTCTTGATTCGGGCCGGGCATCAGGTTACGACGGTGAGACAGGTGATGAACCCGAGTGCCTCGGATTGTGAAGTTCTGGATCATGCGATTGACGGTTCGCATGTTTTGATAACGTGCAATCGGGACGATTTTCTCCAGGAAGCAGATGGGCGAGATCATTCAGGCATTATCATTCTTGTTAGGCGCAAGACGCGCATAGCGGAATGTGCGGCCTTGCTCAGGTTTCTTCAGAAAGCTGGCGAATCCGGCATCCACCAGAATATCAACTTTGCCTGATGACTGGTTGATGCCGGGAGACATGGCGTCACCTGTATGACATGTTGTAGATGGCGACAGAATGAGAAATATCTTTGTTGAGACTATGACGTCGAACATAAAACGTTTTCTCGTGATTCTCCCCTTCATCTGCCTGCTCCTGCCGACCGCCTCCTCGGCAATGGTCCGGCCGCTCCCATATGCCACAAAGGCCGCATCCTTCCAGTCCACATCTTTGCAACCCCAATCCGAGTATGTGCCGATTCCGATTGATTCTGATTGTGGTTTTGCGGGACAAAAGTGCCGCAATGACCCTGTCGATTTTACTGACCCCTTAGGCCTTGCTCTCAGCCCAGAGGAACAAGAGATCAAAGACATCGGAATTAATCTAGATGCAAGAACGGCCGGTGGAGTCCAGATTGGCCCAGTCAGAAGCGCCCGAGCTGCCGAACAAATCGGCGACCTTGGTAAGGAGACTGTCCTTGGCGTGGTTGTTGCCGTGGTGCCTACGGAAAGACCAGTTGGTTGGGTTCTCGAAGAGGTTGGCGGCAAGCTTAAATGGATAGGGAGGGGGATCGCCGGGCTCTTCAAGTCAAAGGCCACAGGTGAAGTCCGCGCAGGTGTATCATTGGGCCGAGACACGGTCGTATGGGAACGAGCTGATGTGACGGCTCTCTCTGAAGGGAAGACCGCAAAGAGGGGATTTGGTGATCCTACCACTAGTCCCTGGCTAACTGATACACGAACTGCCATTGTTTCCCATATTGAGCAATTCCGCCAAGGCGGTTCGTACATAGTGGATGACGCGACATATCAGCGGTTCATTACTGGCAAGGCGTTTGTGGGACGTTCTGGCGAGGGAGTGTTCATTACAACAAGAGCTGCGATGGACAGGCTTGTTGCTGAGGCTGGCGGAGACCTTTCTGTCATCAACAAGCGTCTCAGCGCAAATTTCAAAGGGAAACTCTATAGGGTTGATATTCAAGATCCTCTCCTTCACAACGCCCGCTTGCCGACCGGGTTGGAACAAGGTGCGAACAAGTCCTTCAAATGGGGCGGCTATACAAAGGGCGGCATGCCAGAAGTAATTGTTGATCCGGTGCCTGCTGGCGCGTTCACTGCAACCCCACTGAATTAGTAGGTCGATAATGGTCAAGAGAACTGAAGAATACATAAGTCCGAAACACATGTATGCCCTTACTCGAGATGGCGCTGGAGCACATTACTTGGAGGTTTCTTGCGGAGGTATTGCAGTTGAGACCGTGGTCGTCAGCCTCACAGGAGAAGAAATGAAGCGCTATAGTGAAGAAGGCATAACGTTCCTGGACGATCTTGCTTTTAACATTGCGCAGCACCAATCGAAATTTGCCCATCGGATAGTACCTGTTTGATGCCGAGCGACATGGCGCCGCCCGTATGAATCTGTTGTCGATGGCCGCCGGAATGATGAATATCTTTGGTGAAACAATGATGTCCAAAATGAAACGTCTTCTCGCAATTCTCGTCCTGATCTGTCTGCTTATGCCGATCTCCTCCTCGGCAATGGTCCGGCCGCGCCCTTATGCCATTCAGGCCGCATCCTTCCAATCCACCTCTCTACAACCCCAATCTGACTACACACTCGTTCCAGTCAATGTTTATCGGGATTCGGAGGCTGAGTTTTGCCGCAATGACCCTGTCGATTTTACTGACCCACTGGGGTTGCAGGACAACGACCTCGTCGCGACACTTGGAGACGAGAACTATGGCAGAATAAATACCAGCGGAAGCTACGCAGAATACAACGCGGGGTTCAGGTTCAGCGGCTCCGATTCGCTGGATCTCTACAGGGCTAATGCAGGTGTTGAAGGTGCCGGCGCGATTAAGGTCTATGGTGCAGCGGGTCAAGCAGTGGTTCCACGCCCAGATATTCCAATTGCACTGATCCCACATTTCGGTGCCGTCGCGGCGAATCCCAAGAGTACTGTTCTTGAGTCGTCGTTGGCTCGTGTGGGGATATGGTCGGCGACGGTTCTCGCTGCCGCAGAATGTATTCCGGTAGTGGGCGCCGTGGATCGGCCGATGGTCAGGCTCTTGGAGAGAATCGGGCTCAGGGAGGCAAAGGCTACGACCGAGAAAGTTGTGGTTAGAGAAGCAGGGGTCGTTGTCTCAAAGAGTACAGAGCAACTTGAGTTCTCGTTTGCCAGAGGTGCCAGCGTGCAAACGCCGGGTGTGACTGCGGCAGGTGAACGTTTTGTTCGGGTTGGAGCCAAACCCAAGAATCTAAAGTTCACGTTTGAGACTCCCGCAGGTGTCCAACCCGGTGCTTATGCATTCCCCGAACCGACATTCAATGCAGTCGGGAACAATCCGGCCTCACTGAAGGATTTCGGTGATCTTCCTGGGACTGCCCCGCAGTATTATCGCATCCTTGAACCCCCCGCTGGAACCCCGATTCAACGTGGGATAGTGCCAGGTGGCCAAAATGGTGGAGTCGGCGGAATAGAAGAAGTCATATTCCCGAAAGGCTTCTAATGACGATCTTATCACGAGCAATACCTGAACGTTTCCGCGATCAGATAGCGGCTATCCCGGAATGCAGTTACGGCTCAAACCGTGTGATTATAACTATGGATGATGGAAGAAGATTCAATGACGTTTTCGTCGCGTGGGGGGAAGAAATCGTCAAGGTAGGAACATCTGAGACAATTCCGTTTGACCCTACGAGGATTGTGAAGGTCGAAAGGCAATAGTGTGCTGACGGGAGAGCGACTGGCAATGTCGTTGTCGTAAATTGTCCTTCTTGCAGAAAGTCAGAAGGGACGTATCTCGCCAAGCGACAATTGATGATCAGAATGAAGAACAGAATCACTGAAACGATGCCACCATGAGACGCCTTCTTCAAATCCTTGCACTAATTTGCCTGCTCTTGCCGGCTACGTCCTCGGCCATGCTCAGACCACTCTTTTCTGTCGGTCAGGCTGGAGCCTTCCCGCCCGCTTCTCTGCAACCCCAATCTGACTATACACTCGTTACAGTCAATGTTTATAAGGGTTCGGATGCGGAAAGTTGCCGCAATGACCCTGTCGATTTCACGGACCCGCTGGGGTTGACAGAAAACGTTGTCCAAGCATTCCAACTTGGCGACAAGGAAACACCCGCCTATCAGTTTTCAGGAAGCGGTTCTTGGTCCGATCCGACTGCGTATCGGTCGCTAGAGATGAGCCATCAAGAGATGGCGTGGAAACTTGTCTACGAACCTACTCTGAAGATTTCGGGTACCGCGGCAAAGATTGAAGCCGGCGTTTCGCTCACTCTTTCTGGGCACGGATGGATTGTCGCCGCCTACGGCGGATGGATGGCCGCGAACGGCCTTGATGAGGCACAATCACTCATTCGCAACGACAGCACGCTTCTGGACAAGGCGGTAACGCGGATCGGCGACGACCCCCTCATTGTCAATGTCGTCAATGATGCCGGACAAATTGCCGTGGGTGTCACCGCTGGTCTGAAAGCTACTGAGCCATCGCAGGCTCCCGTCGCAAAGAATGTATCCAAGGGAGTTCAGATCGTCGAGGATCTTGTTGGCCCGAACGCTAAAGCGACCGTGAATGAAGCCGGTGACCTGATAATAGAATCGGATAATGGATTGACCAAGGTCCGAATCGACATCAACAAGACCGTTCCTCACAAGAACCCACATGCTCACGTTGAGGTTTTCGAGCACATTAAGAACAGGAAGGTTCCGGTGCAAAGATCGGGTCCTATTTACCCGAAGGATGTGCCGCATGAATGAGAAACGAACCAACTATCCTCTCGACGAATTCGCCTCCTTCGAGCTCAAGGAAGACAAGGCCAAAGGCCAGTTCGTGATTACGATCAAGGGCGACGCCAAATATAGACACATGATTGCAGACAAAATTGGTGAGTTAATGTTTCGAGACGAAGACTTGGAGAAATGGGAAGTCAGGTAGGAAGTATCGGCGTGCATGCGACGATGGGCATACAGGACAGGTTTCTGAAATGGTGATGCGTAACATGAAACACCTTCTTCCCATTCTCGCCCTGATCTGCCTACTCCGGCCAACCACCTCCTCGGCCATGGTCCGGCCGCTCCCATGTGCCACAGAGGCCGCATCCTTCTCGTCCACATCTCTGCAACCCCAATCCGAGTACGTACTGATCCCGTTTGATTTTGATTGTGACTTTGCGAGACAAAGTTGCCGCAATGACCCTGTCGATTTTACTGACCCACTGGGGTTGGCTTGGTGGGAGACGGACAATGCCAGGTTCAACAGGTACAGCGCGTGGCGGATCGGAGCATCTGGTTCGCCGGAAGTTCGCCGTGTCAACAACGGCAAGGCAACGTGGCAGGAGGCGGATCGCAGTGAACGGCAGTGGTTCTTCACGCAAGCGAATGGAACTTGGGGCACCGTGTCGCGTGATGAAGCAGAGCGCCGATTCGTCAATAATGCGCAAGAGACTCTGGTTGCAGGTCAGAAGATGGTGGAGACCTGGGCTACCGCCGAATTTGCGATTGCCGGAGCCGCACCTGCTGCAGCCGAAGGTGGAGTGCTAGCTGTTGCCGAGGAGCTGTTCTACGATCAAACCATCGGCATCAATCCTAGGAATGTCGTTGGTCTGGTGAAGACCGGGTGGCGTAAGGCCTCCTCATTCCTCGAACGGCTAGAGATTCCGCGCGGACAGCTCAATACGGGCATACCGTTCAGGTTGAAACCTGCGGCCGTAGAGAGCGGAGCCGATGACGTAAATTACCTTTACCAGAAAGTTGGTTCCAAAGGTGAGCATCTGAAGTTTGGCATCACGGATGACCCTGTTGGTCGTTATACACAAGAAGAACTTTCTGGCGGCAAATTGCGAATCGTGGCCAAAGGTGTAAGGGAGGAGATGCTGCGACTGGAACGTAACGTACATGAGACTCTTCCAATCGGACTTGAAGAAGGCCAGAAGTGCTATATTGGGGTGCAGGTGAAGAAGGGATTGAAGGCACCGCCTTACAAGTAAGGACGACTATGAAATACCAATTGGTGCTCCAATGGCCAGCGTCCTCGTTGACTGATTATGACCGGATGATTCAGGTTGAGAATACGTTGCTTGAAGGTCTCGGGGTTGAGCATAAGGTTGCCGGTCATGATGAAGGATCAGGAGAAACGAATATCTTTATTAGAACAGATTCCCCGAGCGCAGCCTTTGCTCGGATAAGAAAGATCGTTGATAAGAGAGTTATGAAAAACGTTCGTGTTGCATACCGTGAAGTCTCGAAAAGTGCCTACACGGTTCTTTGGCCGCGAGACCTGACCGAGTTTTCGGTTGTTTGACCGCAATCAAGTGTTAGAAGTTGGCGCTTTTCTCAGATGGTGGTTCAAGTAGTCGGTATGCAATCTATTTTCCGGATATCGGCTTTACTCGCGAATGGGCTGTGATTGACGGAGATGATATGGTCGTGTTGGAGGGGAAGACCCGAGAGTGGGGTTCTCGCAAATACAAGATAGATCTGCGATACAAGCGGCAACATCTGGACGGATTGGAAAGCCATCCGGATTGGTGAGGGAGGCCCCAAGTGTGCAGCCGGTCTGCACAGAAAAGAACAATCTTGCGGAAACCAGAGTGGCCGAATACACTGTCACTAGTGAAATGAGCGGGAATACCAGCGTTTCTTGGAGGTGTCTTAAAATGACGCAAGTGACCGTTGAATTGCCGGATGAAGCCATGACAGCCCTGAGAGATGATCCTGAGCATCTCAGGAATGACGTGAAGCTGGCGGCAGCTGTTACATGGTATCAGGAAGGTCGGGTATCACAGGAAGTTGCTGCCCGTATAGCTGGGCTTGACCGGACTGATTTTCTTCTAACGCTTGCCCGCCTTGGACGGAACTCTTTTGTGGTCGAGGTTGACGACCTTGAACGGGAATTGAGCCGTGGATGAGTGTGCGATCATCAATGCCTCTCCGCTGATTCTTCTCAGCAGAAGTGGTCACGTCGATTTACTTGCGAGGATCGCTCGCCGGTTGCTGATCCCGAAGCCGGTTGCCTCCGAAATTCTGGTGCGGGGTGACGACGATCCCACCGCTCGCACCATCCGCACCTGTAACTGGCTCAATGTTGTTCCAGTGGGACCGCTTCCTGCATCAGTGATGGAGTGGGGTCTAGGGTTAGGAGAATCTTCTGTTGTTGCGTTGGCCTTGTCGACGCCTGGTGCCGTGGCAGTCATTGATGATTTCCTCGGTCGTAAATGTGCAGGGGCTCACGCCGTGCCTGTCAGGGGGACAATCGGCATTGTACTTTACGCCAAAGAGAAGGGTTACATCCCACAGGCAAGATCAGTAATTGAAGACCTGCTCGTAGCGGGGATGTACCTGTCGCGACGCATCATAGATGATGCGCTTCAACGGGTAGGCGAATAGGTATTGCGGTGTTATTGTGAGCGTAATTCTATTCTGGGAGACATGGCGTCGCCTGGCAGCACGTGTTGTCGGAGGCCACCGGAATTCAACACATGTTTACTGAATCATTCATGCCCAACATGAAACGACTGCTGCCCATTATCGTCCTGATCTGCCTACTCCGGCCAACCACCTCCTCGGCCATGGTCCGGCCGCTCCCATGTGCCACAGAGGCCGCATCCTTCTCGTCCACGTCTCTGCAACCCCAATTGGATTACGTGCCGATCCCAATTGGTTCTGATTGTGGTTTTGCGGGACAAAAGTGCCGCAATGACCCTGTCGATTTTACTGACCCCTTAGGCCTTGCGGATGTGCTCTCGCTTTCGGACGCTGATCTTCTTGTTCACTACGGCAAAAATGGACCGGCGGATGTTGCGATTGAGCCGAAGTCAAATGACAGGGGCGATGCGCCATTCTTGCGACCCGTAGATTTTGCCAGTGCGCGTGAAGATGCAGCTCGCGCTGCCAAGGCGATGATTGTCGACAAGAAGCCGGTTGGCGTGATGTTCTCTGAAGAGCGAAGTCTGGGGCAAATAGCTGTTGATCGCATCTCTGGCGGATCTGCCGACAACTGGGGCGGAATAGCTGAGGACAGTGTACGGCAAATACTGGATCTTCAGAGTGCGGCGTCGCAGGAACGCAGAACTACTTTCCTTTCTGGCATTGGCGGATTGAGCATGTCCGATCCCGTCCTCCGCGTCATGTGGCTGGAATCAGAACGGATGAACAATGCGCCGCGCGGGACCAAGGTGCCTGTCATCGTAAAGAGTGGATTAGATGAACGATGGGTGATGAGAGGTGCGGAGAATGATGCGATCTATATGTCTCTTAGTCCAGAAGCCCAGAAGCTGTACAGACTGGGACAGAAGACGTGGTCGCCGTGGTTCTGGCGTGCGAATAATCTTGACCGATTTACTGCGGAAAAGACCGGACGCGACTTTGTTGCTGGCGTGATCCAGAGGGGAAGATGGATTGAAGGAAATGTCAGCGCGCCTGTCCGCATTATCAGAATGCCATGGCATCTCACCACGGGATTGCCCACGACACTATCCACAGGCCCTACGCCAGAAGTTAGGCAAGCGGCTCATTCCTTCTTAAAGTAGGACATGACCGTCATGGCAATCAACGAAACAGATTTGGGTGGTTGTCTGGGCGCACTAATTGGTGTCGCCATCGGTATTGTCGTAGCCTTTAGTTGCGGATTTAGACTTCTTGGAACCGTTCTGGCTGTTGCCGTGGGATTGCTATTGTGTTTGTATGCCGGTGCTGGCTTGGGCACACTGTGGTCGAATTGGATGATTCAGCGTCGACGCAAAAGACATTGATAGTGCAACCGCCACCGTCAAGCTTGTGAAGAACCGGGCTGGCTTCTGTCATGTATTGAGTGCCGACACTGCCATGAGCCCAAAGCCGCAGTTGACAGGACCGAGAGAGCGGATAATAATATGAGCATTGTGAGGGTTCGTTTCGCAGGAAGTTTGGAGGATTGAACATGAGCACGACGACTATCAGTCTGCGGATGGATGCTGATGCCGCACGCATATATTCTAAGGCGCCGGAAGAAGACAGAAACAAGCTGTCTCTTCTTTGGGGCATGCTGCTTAGGGAGTACAGAACCACACCGGCCGCCTTGAAGGATCTCATGGACGAGATTGGCGAAAAGGCTCAGCGACGAGGTTTGACACCGCAGAAACTGGAGTCGATTCTCAATGCCTCATAGACGGCGGCTCGTATTCGACGCGAACGTGATCGTGAGCGCGCTGCTGCTTCCCCGGTCTGTTCCACGGCAGGCATTTGACAAAGCATCAAAACTGGGAAAGATTCTGGCTTCTGCGGAAACTCTTCGAGAACTGGATGAGGTGTTGCGCCGGCCTCATCTCGACAGGTACCTGAAGGAAGAGGAGCGGTTGCGTTTTCTTGCGGTGTTCATGGGAGATGTTGAGATTGTGACGGTGGCCGCCAGTGTAAGCGACTGTCGGGACCAGAAGGACAACAGGTATCTCGATCTCGCGATCAGCGGATCGGCCGCATGCATCGTAACAGGTGATGGCGACCTGCTTGATATGAATCCATATCGTGGAATTTCAATCATTAACCCACGAGCGTTTCTCGATACAGATGTCTGAGCCTGGCTGGCAGAATGCAGCACATGTTTACTGAAAGATCATGTCCATCATGAAGCGTCTTCTCGCAATTCTCGCCCTGATGTGCCTGCTCCTGCCGATCACTTCCTCGGCAATGGTCCGGCCGCTCCCATATGCCACAGAGGCCGCATCCTTCCAGTCCACATCTCTGCAACCCCAATTGGATTACGTGCCGATCCCGATTGATTCTGATTGTGGTTTTGCGGGACAAAAGTGCCGCAATGACCCTGTCGATTTTTCTGACCCCTTAGGCCTTGCTCTCAGCCCAGAGGAACAAGAGATCAAAGACATCGGAATTAATCTAGATGCAAGAACGGCCGGTGGA
>Ga0247841_10007992_pt1 | contig 15415 bp, 15 predicted proteins | sample LaCruzMarch2015__2_FD_192410 | JGI IMG/M metagenome (GOLD analysis project Ga0247841, IMG submission 192410) | Freshwater microbial communities from meromictic Lake La Cruz, Castile-La Mancha, Spain - LaCruzMarch2015_18m | ecosystem: Environmental > Aquatic > Freshwater > Lake | place: Spain...
GAATTGGTGAAACAGTTAAGCCCTTTAATGCAGGAAAAATTGGCAAAATTAGATTTGGCTCCGATTGAGGATCCGCTGGCGTCATGGAACGATACTTCGTCGAAGAAGGCGATTGTTGCTTTTGTGGAACAAATAACTAAAGAGGGCTCGCCGAATTTTGTGCCGCAAGCTGAACGTATTGCCACTTTTGATAATGATGGCACGCTGTGGACGGAACAGCCGCTGGCTTTTCAGCTCTATTTTGTTGCTGACCGCATTAAAGCTCTTGCGCCAGAGCATCCGGATTGGGTAAAGCAGGAGCCCTTTGCTTCTATACTTAAAGATGATATGAAATCTGCATTGGCTAGTGGTGAACAGGCGCTTCTGGAAATGATTATTGCCACGCAGTCAGGAATAACTACTGATGAATTTGAAAAAATCGTAACGGATTGGATCTCTACCGCTAGGCATCCAGAGACTAAGCGTTTATATATAGAGATGGTTTATCAGCCGATGCTTGAGTTGCTTACTTATTTGCGTGCTAATGGTTTTAAAACCTATATTGTCTCCGGAGGTAGTCTTGATTTTATGCGTCCGTGGGCCCAAAAGGTTTATGGTGTCCCGCCAGAACAAGTTATTGGGAGCAGCATTAAGACAGAGTTTCAGTTGCGTAATAGTATTCCGGTGATAGTGGGAAAGCCGGAGTTAGATATAATGATCGCCGGAAACGGTAAGCCCATTGGTATTGAGTCTCACATTGGCCGTCGTCCGATTGCTGCGTTCGGTAATTCTGATAATGATCTACCGATGATGCAATGGACAGCCGCCGGTAGTGGGGCGCGTTTTTGTCTTTATGTACACCATACTGATGCTCAGCGTGAGTGGGCTTATGACCGGAAGTCTTTAGATCCTTTTGACAAAGGCCTCGACGAAGCTTTGACTAAAGGTTGGACAATTGTCGATATGCAGAACGACTGGAAAATTATTTATCCTTATCAGAAAAAGTAGTAGAGTAGGCAGTGTATGTAAGTGCGTGATAATTAGTGAGTTATGAAACAAATACGGATTAGGATGGGAGGAAATATTTCTTTTATAAATAGTTGGGTTGTAAGGCTTTACGTACACTGTCTACTAGTTTTGAGTTTTATTTGCGGGGGAGGTGTATTGGCTCAAGCTGCGGAACAAGGACATTATACTCCCGCTCCGATGGCGGTAAGAGATTATGTTATGCCTCCAAAGGGGTTTTACGTTATGGGTTATGATACGTATTATCATAGTAATAAAATGAAGGATGCTAATGGGAAAACTCTGGATTCAGTAAGTGTTTCTGGTACCTGGACAAAAAATATTAAATCTATACCTATTACAATTACGGGTACGCTTAAGGCAGATTTAGATTTTAATATAAACAGTGCGATGCAAACCTTGGCGCTTATTTGGACTACTGATAAAAAGATTTTGGGAGCGGATTATGGGTTCATGGTGTTACCTTCATGGGGTTATACGAGCGTTAATGTTGCTGCAGAAGGGACGGTGGCAGGCACGATTAAAGTGGGGGGACACTCACGGGATTTTTCTGCCGGGCAAGAGGTTAAAATTAAAGATCAACAGTGGGGCCTGGGGGATTTAATTGTTCAGCCTCTGTGGCTAGGCTGGCGAGGAAAAAGGCATGATCTGGCTTTTAGTTATGCTGCGACATTGCCGACGGGGACTTATGATAAAGATAATATTGCTAATGTCGGTATGGGGTTTTGTTCGCAGCGCTTGCAGGTAGCGGCTTATTTTTATCCTTTTGAAAATAAAACAACGGCTTTTATGCTGACTCCGACTTATGAATGGAACAGTAAGAAAATCGATACGCATATTCAGCCTGGCCAGACCATGACGATTGAATATGGCATCGGTCAGTATGTGCACCCGCGGGTGGAGATAGGGTTGACTGGATATAATCAGTGGCAAATTACTGATGATTCCGGAAGCGCGGCTACGGATAAAAATGTCCGGGATACCATTAGCGGCGTGGGGACACAGATTGTTTACTGGGCGCTTAAAGATAAATGTTCTTTTACCGCTAAGTTTAGTAAGGAGTACGCGGGGAAAGATCGGCCGCAAGGTTTGTTTGGGTCGCTGAACTTTTTGTGGATCTTCTAATCTACAATTATTAATTTAATATGGGAGGGATGGCAAATGAAAATAAAATCGATATTAATTATTTGTTTTGTTTCGGTAGTTTTGTTCATTTGCCCGTTTCTAATTTTTGCTCAAGATGTTAAACCGATTAAACTTTTAGCTCCACAATTAGATGGTGGCAAGTCTTTGATGCAAGCGTTAAAGGAAAGAAAAAGTTCGCGTGAATTTATTTCTAAAGAATTACCATTGCAAGTAATCTCTGATTTGCTTTGGGCGGCCAATGGGATAAATCGGCAAGATTCCGGCCACCGGACCGCTCCTTCAGCGATGAATATGCAAGAAATTGATATTTATCTTGCTAAAGCTGACGGCCTTTATTTATTCGATGCGCAGCAGAATATATTAATACCCGTTGTTGGAGAGGATATTAGAGCATTAACCGGTAAGCAACCTTTTGTTAAAGACGCTCCGATAAATCTCATTTATGTGGCGGATCTTTCAAAAATGGGTAAAACCTCAGAGAATAATGCAGATGTTTATGCTAGTGCGGATGCAGGGTTTGTTAGTGAAAATGTTTATTTGTATTGTGCTTCCGCAGGGTTAGCTACGGTTGTGCGTGGGATGGTTGATAAACCAGTTCTAGCCAAAGCGATGAAATTACGCACGGATCAAAAAATAATTTTTGCGCAGACAGTTGGATATTCTAAAGATTATTTAGGATCTTAGTAAAAGAAGTATTTCTTATATAACCAACGGTGTTGCAAGTCTTTACGTACACTGTCTACAATCCTATTGACAGAATAAATAAATATGATAAACTTGTTATGAACATGTGTTCATAACAAGCAGGGAGTGCATATGCGTCCTAAGAAAACTCGGTGGATTAAATGCGTGCCGGGTGAGCGTTGTTTTAAGCCGTTGTGTAAACCACTAAATAAATTAGAAGATGTTTATCTGACGCTTGATGAATTTGAAGCTGTTCGTCTTGCTTGCCTTGAGGGATTAAAGCAGGTTGATGCCGCAAAAAAACTTAAGATCTCGAGGCCGACATTCTCAAGAATTTTAACTTCGGCTCAGAGGAAAATAGCTGATGGGCTTGTTAATATTAAAGCTATACGTATCGAAGGTGGTTGTTGTAAAATTAAAAGGAGAGATAAATGAAAGAAAAAGATGTGCAGCAGCAGATAAAGAAGGGATTTTTTGCGAGGATAATTGATAAACTGGATAAGCGGATGCAAGAAAAAGCAAAGGTTAAATCTTGCTGTGGCGGTGAGAATAAGCCGGGGAAGAAATCATGTTGCAGTTAATCGTAGATTGGTTGGTTTATTCTTTATTTAAATTAAATCCGCAAGTCAAATGGGCGCAAGTAATAAACTTCTTTATTTATGATTCCATAAAGATTTTATTGCTCCTATTTGTTTTAATTTCAGTAATTGGATTTTTAAGATCGTATCTGCCGGCGGATAAAATTAAACAGTGGCTGAGCCGTAAAAAAGTTTTTCCAAATTTTCTAGCAGCAATGTTTGGCGCGGTAACTCCTTTTTGCTCTTGTTCTTCAATTCCTATATTTATAAGCTTCCTGGAAGCTGGCGTGCCTTTAGGGGTAACTTTTTCGTTTTTGATTACTTCGCCATTGGTTAACGAGTATTTGGTTATTTTGATGCTTGGTTTTTTTGGTTTTAAAATTACACTATTTTACGTGTTAAGCGGTATTGCCATAGGAGTGATCTGTGGACTTATCTTGGGAAGGATGAAGCTGGAAAAATATTTGGAAAAAGATTTAATTAATCAGGATAAGCAAGATCGCTCTGAGAAGACATTAAAAAGTTTTAAAAGCCGCTTATTATTTGGTATCGATGAAGCCAGGTCAATTGTTAAAAAACTTTGGCCTTGGATTTTAATCGGAGTAGGCTTGGGTGCGTTCATTCATAATTTCGTTCCCCAGGAACTGGTAGGAAAATTAATCAGTAAAACAGGTTTTTTTAGTGTTCCGATTGCTACACTTATTGGAGTTCCCATGTATGGAAGCTGCGCGGCAATCGTCCCAATAGCGGTGGCTCTATTTCAAAAAGGGTTTCCCCTTGGTACGGCGTTAGCTTTTATGATGGCGGTGGCGGCATTAAGCTTACCGGAAGCAATTATGTTAAGAAGAGCAATGCGTCTAAAGTTAATTGCAATATTTTTTATGGTGACCACCTTGGCGATTATTCTTACGGGTTATCTGTTTAATCTTTTACAAAAGGTATTACTTTAAGTAAAAAATGAAAAGAATACTTTTAATTTTTCTGATTGTTGTGTTGGTCGGCATTAGTGTGGTTGTTGCTTTTGCCGCTGGAGAAACCGTAAAGGGCAAAGTTATTGCGTATTATTTTCATGGAACATTTCGTTGTCCGACTTGTCATAAGTTGGAACAGTATTCAAAAGAAACAATAGAAACTAATTTTAAAGACGCGCTTGCGTCCGGAAAGTTAGAGTTTAAGGTTGTCAATGTAGAAAATAAAGGCAATGAACACTTTAACAAAGATTATCAGCTTTATACCAAGTCGCTAATTTTATCATTGATCAAAGACGGTAAAGAAACAAAATGGATAAACCTGGATAAGATCTGGGAATATGTTGGTAATAAAGAGAGATTTATTGATTATGTAAAGAGTGGGATCGCCGATTTCTTAAAAGAAACTAAATGACAGAGATGATTATAACTTTTGTTTCAGCATTGTGGCTAGGTATATTAACTTCAATAAGTCCGTGTCCTTTGGCTAGTAATGTGGCGGCGATTTCGTTTATATCTAAGAAGATAACGCATCCAGTGCTTGTATTTATTTCAGGATTGGCGTACACGCTAGGACGGATGGTTTCATATGCTGTTCTGGGATGGATTATTATTAGTTCTCTTTTAAGCGTTCCCCAAGTTGCTCAGTTTTTAGGAAAATACATAGGTAAAGCTTTAGGGCCACTTTTAATTTTTACTGGGCTTATTTTGCTAGGGGTAATTACTCTTCGTCTGCCAAAGCTGTCACTATCGCAAAAGCAGCATAATAAACTTGCGGAATCCGGAGCTCCGGGGGCTTTTTCGCTTGGTTTTATTTTTGCGCTGGCGTTTTGTCCAATTTCGGCGGCGTTATACTTCGGGAGCCTTATTCCTTTAGCGATGAATAGCAAAAGCGGCATTGTCTTGCCATTTATTTATGGAATTGGCACAGGATTACCGGTGCTTGTATTTGCTGTTGCCATCGCCGTAGGCGTGACATCCTTGAGCCATTGGTTTGATAAAATTAGGAAGCTTGAGTATTACACGCGTAGAATAACGGGTGGTATTTTTATTATCGTGGGGTTATACTATATTAATATTTATATTTTGAAATTATTTTAAAGGAGATTTTAAAATGCCTGAGATTAGAAACACGGCGAAACTTCCATTTTTTGAGCGCTATCTTTCTCTTTGGGTAATCTTTTGTATTATCGCGGGTGTAATTATTGGTAAAATATTTCCCGCGGGAGTAAATTTCTTAAGTAAATTAGAAATCTCACAGGTAAATATTCCGGTGGCCGTGCTTATCTGGCTGATGATTTACCCGATGATGGTGCAAATTGATTTTTCTAGTATTGTCAGAGCCGGGAAGAAACCTAAAGGGTTAGTAGTAACTTTAGTGGTAAATTGGTTGATTAAGCCATTTACTATGGCGGTATTTGCGGCGTTATTTTTTAAATATGTCTTTGCTGCTTTTATTAGTCCGGATTTAGCCAAAGAATATATTGCCGGGGCGATACTTTTAGGAGCGGCGCCTTGTACAGCGATGGTGTTTGTGTGGAGCTATTTAACTAAAGGTAATCCCGCTTATACTCTGGTGCAAGTGGCAATAAATGACTTAGTAATATTAATTGCTTTTGTTCCGATTGTTAAGTTCTTGTTGGGTGTAAATCAAATTACGGTGCCCTATGACACATTAATTTATTCCACAATCTTTTTTGTGGTTATCCCACTTACCGCCGGATATGTTTCTAGGGTGTATTTGTTGAAAATAAAAGGTGCAGAGTGGTTCCAGAATGTATTTTTAAAGATGCTTAAACCGGTAACAATTTTAGGGTTGTTATTGACCTTGATTATTCTTTTTGCTTTTCAAGGTAATATTATAATTGGGAATCCGCTACACATATTATTAATTGCTGTTCCTTTGATAATTCAAACTTATTTTATTTTCTTCATTGGTTATTTTTGGTCTAGGAAATGGCGTTTAACGCATGCGATTGCTGCGCCCGCGGGAATGATTGGGGCAAGTAATTTTTTTGAATTATCCGTAGCGGTGGCGATTTCTCTATTTGGATTAAAGAGCGGGGCGGCGCTGGTTACGGTAGTCGGTGTGTTAACCGAGGTGCCCATAATGCTGACCCTAGTTAATTTCGCTAATCGAACACGACATTGGTTTGAACCGGAGAAGAATTAGTTTTAATAAAATAATAGAAAACGGTTTGATGGGAAAGGAGAAAGGCATGAAAATTGGATTAAGTATTTGTTTTTTAGTGATCTCTTTAATGGTGCCGGGCATGAGTTTTTGTGAAGATGATCAGGGTACTCCTGAAACGCAGATTTGGCAAGGGGTGGTTAGCCAGGTGGATTCCATTGGGTCGGTTCTGGTGATCTTTGATGGTGCCCGACAGGTAAGATTTAGCGTGGATCAAGGAGCGATTATTCAAAGAGGAGATGATAATATAATGCTTGATGATCTTGAATCAGATGATGCGGTGACGGTGGAATATTACAAAACCCCCAAAGGCGTGCTAAAAGCAGTATCGATTGTGGATAGTAATATTATGGCTAGTTTCTAATAATAGTAGATAGTAGAGACAGCTTCTGAAATAATCGGGATAGTGTCTTTAAGTTAAGCTGGATAGTGTACTATTAGATTTAAAACTGTAATTGATTAAGCAATTTTATTTTACCGTTCTTTTCAGTAACTCTCTCCTGATGGCTACTCCAGTAATATTCACCAGCAGACTTAACTAGATTAGCTCTTACTGGGTTTAGTTCGACATAATGTATGCAGTCAATAAGATAGTTGTCTTTAACGATTATCTTGCTTTTATATCTGCCTTGCCAGAGTTGCCCAACTTTATTATATCGGTAATTAAAGTGGGCAGTATAAGCTCTGGAGAGTGAGTGCATAAATTTAGAAAGATTAAGATTTTCTTGCGGCTGACCGATAAGATGGATATGGTTTGGCATTAGGCAAAAACCATAAATTTGGAAATCGAACCTCTTTTTGTATTTGCGTAAGAGCAGAAGGTATTTTGAGTAATCTTTAGTATCATAAAAGATTCTTTGTTTTTGATTGCCGCGCATTAAAATATGGTAGCAGGCATTGTGAATTAAAAGTCTTGGTCCTGATGGCATAATTATCACCTCCAATACAATAGACGGCATAATGATTGATTTCTAACAAAGATTTATTAGGTACACTATCCAGGATAGCACTGAGACACTTTCCCGATTGAAGTGGAAGCCGTCTTGATAATAGGTTGTTTGTGTGGTAGAATAATGTAGATAAAAATTATACAATTTGGGGTGAAGATGGCTTACTTAAATAATGGTAAATGCCTTACTTGATTTAGTTTATATACTCAAGTTCTTTGCGTTTTTTAGCGCAAGGGATTTGAGTTTTTTGTTTTAGGTTAGAAAGGATAAAATATGCGCATACATACAAGATTAATTATTCAGACTAGTGTATTATTTTTACTAGCGATAACTTTGTTCTTTGTATATGTTAAATTGGAATCTAAAAAAAATACTGTTTTATTCCAAAGCCAGAAAAGTGATGTGGAAAATACTTTCAGTAAGATTTTAGAGCTTAAATCAAAGACACTGGAGACGCTTTCATTAGATTATACTTATTGGGATGAAATGGTAACTTATGTTAAAAACCCTAATAAAAACTGGGCTAGCCAGAACTTAAGTACCGCCATTGTTACTTATAACACAGATTTATTGGTAGTTTATAATCAAGGTTTAGCCGCGGTAACTCATTTTACTTCCAATGGTAATGAAGCCCTGTATGATCAATTTAATCAAAAAGTAGGAGTGGCTAAAGTTTTTGAGCCGAAGAGAACAAAACATTTTTTCATTTATGTGAATGAGGGGGTGATGGAAGTCTATGCTGCTTCGATCCATCCGAGTAATGATCCGGAGAGAAAAACCTCGCCGCAGGGATATTTGTTTGCGGCTAGATTATGGAATAAGGAATATATTGATGAAATTTCTAAGATTACTGATTGCCAGGTATCAATAATTTATCCGTTTGACAAAACAACTCTAGAAAATAAAACACGGTATAAGGAAGAGGAAATACGATTTTCAAGAATCTTAAGGGGTTGGGACGATAATCCTGTCGCCAGAATAGATGTAACGCGGATATCGGCCAGTGTTCTGGAGTTTAAGGCCATGTCCAGACAGGAGTTATTACTTATTGTTTTTTTTGTTTTATTTATCGCGTTGGTTTATATCCGGTTTATTTTGAATCAGGTACATGACCCTTTAGTCCTTATCTCTAAGGCCCTCAAAGAAAATAACCTGCAGTATATTACCAAGATGCGGTCAGGTAGCAACGAATTTGCGGAAATAGCCAGGCTGATATTTAGATTCTCGGAAAACGAAATTCAACTTGCCGAGGAGGTAAAATTACTTAAAAACACAGAGAACCAGCTAGAGAAAGAACGTGACCGCGTGCAGGAGTATTTGGATGTTGCCGGGGTGATGATCGTAATCTTAGATAGAAAAGGAAATATCAGCCTGATTAATAAAGAAGGTTGCGCTATTTTAGATTATGAAGAGCGGGAGATAAGGGGAAGGAATTGGTTCCAGGTCTGCCTGCCGGAAGAAAACAGGACAGAGGTATTTGCTGTTTTTGAAAAAATTGTTTCGGGTGATGAAGATTTCAAAGAGTATTATGAAAACCAAGTTTTAAGGAAAGATGGAGTATCGCGCGTGATTGCATTTCATAATGCCGTGTTGAGGAACAAAGAATCTCAGATTATTGGCATGTTATTTTCAGGTGAAGATATCACTGAACGTAAGCAAGCGGAAGAAAATTTGTATAAAATTTCCGCAGAGTTACGCGTAATAATTGACTCTTCTCAAAGCATGATTTTTTATAAAGATAAAGAGAACCGTTTTATTTTCGTAAATAAAGCTTTTACGGAGATATCTGGGGTAGCTAAAGAAAATATTGAGGGAAGAACCGCGTTTGAGGTTTTTCCGGAATACGCGAAAAGATATTGGGAAGATGATTTAGAAGTAATGACAACCAACCGGAAGAAATTAAATATTCTGGAGCCTTTATTGACTGCTAAAGGGTTAGTCTGGCTGCGGACAGATAAGATTCCTTATGTTGATGAACAGGGTAATGTTATTGGAGTAATTGGTTTTTCTTTAGATGTTACTGAATATAAACTGGCAGAGGAAAGACTGCGGGAAAGCGAGGAGCGTTACCGAGTCCTTTTTAATAGTTCTCATGACGCATTGTTAACTTTGGAGCCTCCTGTTTTTAAGTTTACGACGGGTAATGCCGCAGCAATGAAGTTGTTTGGGGTTAAAGATATATCAGGTTTTACTAATCTTTATCCATGGGGTATGTCTCCAGAGATCCAACCGGATGGCCGAGCTTCGATCACAAAGGGAAAAGAGATGTTGGAAATCGCGATGCGTGAGGGGTCTTGTTATTTTGAGTGGACGCATAAACGTCTTGATGGCAGTGAGTTTCCTTGTTCTGTTTTGCTTAGTGTGTTGACTTTTGGTGGAAAAAAGATAGTTCAAGCTAATGTGCGCGATATTACCGAGAAAAGAATAATAGAGGATGAATTGAAACGGAAAACGGAATTCCTGGAAGCTCAGAAAGAGGCTTCACTTGATGGTTTGTTGGTTATTAATGAGAAAGGGCAGAGAATTTTGATCAATAAGCGGTTGCTTGAACTATGGCAGGTACCGCAACAAATTGCTGATGATAAAGATGATGAAGCGCTTCTGCAGTATGTGGTAGGTAAAACAAAGAACCCGCAGCAGTTTTTGGATAAGGTAAACTATCTTTATGCTCATCGGGATGAAAAAAGCCGTGATGAGATAGAGTTTAAAGATGGAATGATTTTTGACCGGTATTCATCACCGGTGATTGATAAAACTGGTAAATACTTTGGGCGAATCTGGACCTTTCGTGATATTACCGAGCTTAAGCAAGCAGAGCAGGCGTTAAAAAGAGATTTGCATGATTTGGAAGTTTTTTATAAAGCTTCCATGGGCAGGGAAGAGCGCATCTTGGAACTTAAAAAACAAATAAAAGAACTCCAGGGTAAATTAGGTAACGTCAAATAGATTTAAAGTTAGGAGAAGTAAATGGTAACTGTATTTTTCTTTTATGGCTTGGCGTTTATACTTATGGGATTTATTTTAACCGTTATCCGCAAGAAAGAAGATTTCTTGGGTGGATTAAATAATTTGTGGGCGCTTGTCTTCTTCGCATTTATTCATGGAATTAATGAATGGGTGGACGCGTTTATTTTAAGTGGAAGGCCGCATAATGTTAAAATGTTGGTTACTATCGGAGCGGTTCTCCTTCCGGCTTCTTTTATTTTTATAGTTTTATTTGGGGTGTATAACATTAGCCAGAAGCAATCAACATCTAAATGGCTGCGCTTGGTGCCGGTTGTTTGTTTATTACCGTGGTTTTTAGCTTGTGTTACCGGCCAGGGGTATTTGACCGCGGGAATAATGGCGCGGTATTTTATCTGTTTTCCCGGGTTCCTGCTGGTTGCCCTGAACATGACTAAACGCCTAGTTTTATATAAAAAAGAATTACCAAAGTTGATTTTGGTAAGTGCGATCGTTTTTATCTCTGTCAGCACCCTGTATGCGGTTGCGTCGGGAATAATTGTACCAAAAGCGGATTTTTTCCCCGCATCATTGATTAACTATACTAATTTTATTAAAACATTTGGGTTTCCCGTACAGATACTTAGGATGTTGTGTGCTATTGTTATGGCGGTGGGAATTTTTGGAATGATCGGTGTTTATTTTAAAGAAAAATCTAAGGTGCGCTTGATCGGAGGTTTTAAACGTAAATTTTTATTTTTTACGGTACTATTTAGTTTGGTTCTTTTGGTAGCGAGTGCTCTGGTGTCGTATCTTTCCGGGGTGACTGTACTACGGAAAATCACTTTTAATAACCAACAAGCTATTGTACAGTTGATGGCTAATTCTATCGGTGAAACAATCGAGTCTGAGGTTAAGGAACTAGAAAACTATTGTGCCAGCCCGAGTATTTGGGGGATAGCGATTAAGGATACTAACCTTAAATATTCTGCGATTCCGGTTAAAGAGATATTGGAATATTTTGTAAATATGGACCAGGAATGGAAACAGTCATCCGTGGATAATCCCGTAGTGAGTAAATATATTAATAACATGTTAAGCCAGCGCCTTAAGAAATTTGCGGAAACAAAAGGCAGTATCGCGGAAATATTTTTTACGGATAAATATGGTGGGTTGGTGGCAGCTTCGGGAAAGACCAGTGATTTTTATCAGGCGGATGAAGAGTGGTGGCAGAAAGCTTTTAATGAAGGAAAAGGAAATGTTTTTATTGGGGAAATGGAATTTGATGACTCCAGCAAAACCTGGTCGATTGCCATCGCGGTGCCGGTGTATAACAAGGAGGCAGGGGTAATCGGCGTGTGCAAGGCAGTCTATAATACCTTAGGGTTCTCGGACGTAGTTTCTAAATTCGAAATCGGGTTAACTGGCCGGGCGATGTTATTTGATAATACCGGTAGTCTTATCTGCCAAAGTGGGCATAAGCTGCCGGAAATTAAAAACTCAGTTTTGCCGGATTGGAACGCGATTAAAGAATCGCAATTTAAAAAACCTTTTTTATCAAGCGCCTATATTCGACGGGATACAGGTAGCGTTTTTTTAATTTCCTGGGCGGTAGTTCCGTATAAAGATTTATTGCAGCAGGGTGTAAAATGGTTCGCTTGCGTTGAACAAGACGCTAAGGAAATATCTTTAGGCCAGGAGTTGGTGGTTTTATTGTATTCGATAGCGTTGCTGGTGGTATTGGTGATTTTGTCATGGTATTTTAGTTTTTTGTTTGTGCGGATATTAATGCAACCGATTGAGAAGATGCGTTTGGGGGTGCAAGAAATTACTCAAGGAAATCTTAGCTATCATTTAAACCTAAAAAGTGGAGATGAACTTGAAGATCTCGCGGATTCTTTTAATGCAATGATTAATAAGTTGTCTGGGACCTTGGTTTCCCGGGACGCTTTGATTAAGGAAATTGCTGAGCGCAAACAGGTGGAAAGTATACTCGAATCATCTAATGAAAAATTAGAAAAACAGTCGGAGGAATTAAATGTTCATCTGGAAAAGTCAAAAAAGGCGCATGAAATAATGATGAGCATGTTAGAAGATAATAATATTATTAGAGAAGTTATGGAGAAGAATTTAGCAGAGTTAAAACAAGCCCAAGAGATGATGGTGCAGATAGCCAAACTTAGCGCGGTAGGCCAACTGGCTAGTGGAGTCGCGCATGAAGTTAAGAATCCTTTAGGGATAATTTTGCAGGGTATAAATTATTTGGAGCACAAGATATCAGACAAAGAAAAAGATACCCGTGAAGTTTTGGAAATGATGAAAGGCGGTATCGAGCGGGCAGATAAAATTATTAACGGACTGCTTGATTTTTCCAAGTCGAATAAGTTAGATTTTAAGCAAGAAGATATAAATTCTGTGTTGGAAAGTTCCATAAATTTAGCGCAGGTTTCATCTAGGTTTCTGGGAGTGAAAGTTATTAAAGAATTGACAAGACATCTTCCCAAGGTGAAAGTAGATAAGAATAAGATGGAGCAAGTGTTTATTAATCTTTTAGTAAACGCGGCTCAGGCGATGAATAATGAAGGGATAATTACGGTGCGGAGTTATGTGAAAAAAATAGAAAAGTTAGAAAAATCAAGAATCGATAAAGGAATGGATTATTTTGCTGTTGGCGAAGAAGCTTTGATTGTTGAGATTATTGATACCGGAGTGGGGATTTCCGAAGAAAACCTGAAAAAAATATTTGACGCGTTTTTTTCTACGAAAGGCCCTAAAGGGGGGGGCGGGTTTAGGTTTAGGAATATGCTTGAGCATAATGGATATGCATAAAGGTTTAATTGATGTAGAGAGCCAATTAGGCAAGGGGACTAAAGTAACAATTACTTTGAAATTAGCTGTGGAGGGGGAAAATGGATAAGAAAAAAATATTAATCATTGATGATGAGAAAAATCTTTGCATGCTGTTAAAATTAAATTTAGAGAATATCGGGGAATACGTAGTAACTACTGCTTATTCCGGAGAAGAAGGTTTAATGAAAGCAAAAGAAACCGATTTTGACCTAGTAATTACGGATTATAAGATGCCCGGTATAAATGGCAGAGAGGTGCTTAATGCGCTTAAGCAGATGAAGCCTAATTCGCCGGTAGTGCTTTGTTCTGTTTATCATGATGATAGCAGCACGATCACGGCTTTAGATATCGCCAAAGCCGACGGGGTAATTACAAAGCCTTTTGATAGCAAAAAGCTTCATAACACGATAAGAGAAATTTTAGTTAATAATTCTAAGACGGTTAAAACTAAAATAAAAAAGGAGGCAAAAGATGCCTAAAAATAAGATCTTAGTGGTTGACGATGAAGAGGATTTTACTAGGTTGATAAAATTCAATCTTGAAGAAACGGGAAAATATGAAGTATTAACTTTGCCCAATGCCAATGATATTGTTGCTCAGGTGCATATGTTTAAACCGGAGATTATTCTATTGGATATTATTATGCCGGGGATCAAGGGGATCGAAGTTTGTGAGATGCTAAATAAAGATTTACTTGGCAAAAGAATACCAATTATTATTCTTTCCGCTTTGGCTAAAGACGCGGATAAGTATATGGCCTATAAGGTGGGAGTAGTTGATTATATGTCCAAGCCGATTGAAATAGAGCGTTTGATTACCAAGGTGAATAGGTACATTCAATTTAAGCAGGGCGCGGAAGAATAAAGAATAGGAATAGGTAATTTAAGTTAAGTAAATTTTTGAATTAGCTTGATTTTTTTTAAAATAGTAGTAATATCAATTCTGTAAAATAGTTCCGAGTTTTAAGGTGGGTCTGGATTAAGAAGTAACGAGAAACCTTTGTTTGTGGAGTAGTTTCTACTAAATAAAGGTTTTTTCTTTTTATAAAGGTTATTTTGTTCAAATGTTAAATTTTTTACCAAAACAATTCTTTTTATTTGATCCGCTTTCACTATTCTTTTTGGTTGTCATTTCCATTGTTTCTGTCCCGGCAGCTATTTATTCCTTCAGTTATTTAAAAGGCGAGTATTCGTCGAAAAAAATAATTTTCTCTTGGTTTCTGTTGGTTGTTTTTGTTTTATCCATGGCCGCGGTAGTGACTGTGGGTAACCTATTGACATTCCTGGTGGCCTGGGAAATTATGTCTTTGGTTTCCTATTTTCTGGTGGTTTTTGATACGACGCACGAGAAATCTATCCAGGCCGGCACAATTTATATCATCATGACGCATATTGGAACGGCGTTTTTGGTCGCGGCTTTTTTGATTTTACATAAATACGCGCATTCTTTTGATTTTTTGACGATAAAGAATGCTTGCCTGATTATGCCTAAATCGATAAAGGATATTGTTTTCTTGTTGCTTTTAGTTGGTTTTGGCACAAAAGCCGGGATTGTTCCATTGCATATCTGGTTGCCTTACGCGCATCCACAGGCTCCGAGCCATATCTCAAGCATTATGTCCGGCGTAATGATTAAGACCGCGATCTATGGAATAATTAGATTTGTAATATTTTTGTTGGGCGTGAATTATTCTTGGTGGGGAGTTTTGGTTTTAATCTTAGCGGTGATTACTTGTTTAGTGGGAGTGATTTACGCGCTCATGGAACGTGATATTAAGAGGTTGCTGGCTTATTCAAGCGTGGAAAATATCGGAATAATATTGTTGGGGGTGGGTTTGGCAATGTTATTTGTTGCTAAGCAGATGCCATATTTAGCCGTATTTTCTTTGATTGCCGGGTTGTACCATTTAATAAACCACGCCATTTTTAAAGGGCTTTTATTTTTAGGCGCGGGCAGCGTGTATAAAGCCACCGGAACACGTGATATTGAGAAATTAGGAGGCTTGATTAAGAGCATGCCGCAGACTGCTGTTTATTTTTTAATCGGATCGATGGCGATTTCTGCTTTGCCGCCCTTAAATGGTTTTGTGAGCGAGTGGTT